>Ga0214544_1001066_pt1 | contig 55315 bp, 45 predicted proteins | sample CNSS3metaG_FD_160074 | JGI IMG/M metagenome (GOLD analysis project Ga0214544, IMG submission 160074) | Root nodule microbial communities from cowpea collected in UCLA plant growth center, Los Angeles, California, USA - CNSS3 | ecosystem: Host-associated > Plants > Roots > Nodule | place: USA...
CTCATTTAATCATATGAAAGTTTCTAAATAAAATCAAAGTAAAGTCTCAATTCAATTTAAAAACCCTTGGACTCATATGACCAACATGCATATAGATTTAAAATCATTACTTCTTATGTGATTTAAAAATAAAAGACATAGATGAATGAAAACCTCAACAATAATAAAAAGAACAAAGAAATTAATTGATCTAAACTCAGAATCCAATTAAGAAATTACAATGGAATCAACCCAAGAAGTTTAGAACTCCATGAATGCAAAATAAAGAGAGAAGAATAGAGAGAAGAAAAGAGAGAGAAAGAAAACGAAATTAGGCCCCCCTAAGGGTTCCAAAACTCCGAACTCCCGAACTTGTCCCTTTCTACTTCTCCCTTGGTCTCTTTATATAGGCTTTGGGCTGGGCTTTTCAGTTGCTAAAACCTCTCAAATATCTTTTAAAATAAAGATAAAGATAAATATTCAAAGATATTTGGAGAGATATAAACTATTTGACAAATATAGTTGGTTAATAATTTATGATATAATTAAATAAATTAATTATTTAAAGATATCTGATAAATTATCACCAAATAATATTTGTATTAATTTTCTAAATAACCTATTTTCAATCCTATAGTCCAATTTTGCAGAGACATCCAAAAATATCAATATTTACAAATAAACCCCTCTCCTTTGACCAGTCTTTGACGTTTTGACCATATTTGACCAACTTTGACCATTTCAGTGTCCATTGGGAGAATGACACGTGGCAACCTTCTCCTTCTCTCAAAATTAGGGTTTCACAGATGCTTGTGGTTATGAATGATGGCAACCATGCTTCCAGGTGGACTCTAGCGTCAATGGCTAGAGATGAAGGTTGAAGATGGGTGTTGCTGCAGATCGAACAGGTGCAGGGAGGCTCATTGTAGCTCACGGTGGCGTGGTGCAGGTGCATTCGTGAATGAAGATGGTGTTTGCTGCAGATCGAACAGGTGCAGGAAGGTGGTTTCCATGGCTGTTCGAACAGCTACAGCTTCGACATTTGCTGGCATGATTTGAGTGAGTTGGGTTTAAGTGGTAGGAGAGGTGTAAATATACATATTAGGGGTGCAGAACAAGTTTTTGTGGTCCACTTGTAGGAGGAATGTGTAAGTAATGTATGGGGTACAAAAGTGAATTTTCCAGAACTTGCTAATTTCAGCCTTTTAAAGGTTGTTTGTAACTTCAATCAATCTATTTTCCCACCTTGAATGAGCTTAATCTTAACTTCAGTTGCATCAACAAACGTTAAAATATCCAAGAAATAATTTATGCAACTAAAAATCACTTTTTAGCACATTTTTATCGCACAAGTTCAAATATCCTAATTATCAGAATTATCAATTAAATCACTCTTTAAGCACATAAATTCAATTAAATACCCAGAATTAAACACTGAATGAGGGCAAAAATATGCACTCATCAGCTCACCCTATCTACTTGTGTTTGGCGTTGATTATGTACGCGGTACACAGGAGCAGTCGATGTTGTAGGTGGATCTGGTGAGGCATAGAGCCGGAGCAGGGCTAGTTGGGAGAGGACTTTCTCAGAGTTTTATATTTTATGAGTTTTTAAAGAATTTGTAATATTTCTTATTACTATCCGTAAACATTATAATTGAGTTTTAAATTTTATGGATTTGAGTTAACTTCGAATGTAATAAAAGTTTTATATTTCCCATGTTTTGGAAAATGGAGCTTAATAAATGAGCATTTAATATTATTATCTTATTTTATTAAGTAAATTCGCAATATCATGACGTGATGTTACACCAAACCCTTGACAATTCATGATTACATACAATTGAAATTAAAACAATCAAAAGGAACTCCCCTAACCTGGATTCCTTGCTTAAAATTTGAAAAGATGGAGGTTCCTTCTTGATCACCAATAGCCTTCCATTAACCATAGCTTAATTACCATTCATTAACTGTTTCATGACCTTATTCGCAGCCCTCCTAGCTGCCTTCTGATGGCTAGGGTTTTCTTTGCCCCTACATCTTCACACAAAACGTAAAATTGGCAAAAAGAAAGCTTATTTTGGTCCTATCAAAGTTGAACCCATAACCCTACCAATGCCAAATCAATGCACCACCATCAAGCCAATTCATGTTTCTTGATGATTAATATAATTTTATGATTATATTATCACTCAACAAGACCAAGCATATTATAAAAATAATAATAAATCAATTAACACATAGTTGGCATACATAGGACTTGAACCCAAGTCCTTTCACACAATCAAATACTCTCAACCATTTGAGCTAATATTTTTCCACATCATACAAGTTATAATTAAATGTCATAAAGGCTTCCCCTATCCGCATTTATTAATTAATTTCTTATTTAATTATTTAAATTTTTGTTGGTCTTACATGCTGCAGTTCCTGCTCATTATCCTATTCCACCCGCACCTCATTTAGGAACTCATTGGTGATTCTCAACATGCTGCATTGTATATGACCTGCCCCCATATCCAGTCCCAAATTCATGTCCCGCAGCTTCTCTATCATCTCTAGTTCCTTCATCATCAAGGCGAACATATGAACTCTCTTTCTGCTCAGGGTGTCTGGTACGACATTAGCTTTACCAGGATGGTATAATAACTCAAAGTCGTAATCCTTCAAGTATTCCATCCAACGCCTCTGTCTCATATTCACCTCCTTCTGATCAAACAAGTATTTTAAACTTTTGTGATCGGTGAATACCTGGAATTGTGCTCCATACAAATAATGCCTCTAAGTCGTGCGTCAGATAATTTTTCTCATGCACTTTCAACTGTCTCGACACATAGGTCACAAGTTGTTTATCTTGCATCAGCACACAACCCAGTCCCTGATACGAGGCATCGCAGTACACCTCGAACATTTTTGTCATGTTAGGGATAGCCAAAACTAGTGCGGTAGTCAATCTTCTAAGTATAATTATTCATATCTTTAGCACATCCATCTTGGAGAAACCCTCCACAAACCTCCTATAATAACCTGCCAGCCCCAAGAACTTCTCACCTCTGTTACTGTATGCGGTCTCTCCCACTTTACCACAGTTTCAATCTTTGTTGGGTCCACCACGATCCCTTGGGCTGATATTACATGGCCCCAGAATTGTACCTCATCCAACCCGTACAGTTGATGCTCTCTGAGAATTCTCAACACTACTCTCAGATGCTCTGCGTGTTCTTCCCAGCTCTCAGAGTAAATCAGTATATCGTCAATAAACACAACCACGAACTGATCTAGATATGGCCGGAAATTATGTTCATATCGTCAAAAATAGGCTTAAATAGTAGTTTGGTCCTAGTTTTCGTTCGGTTTTTTCAATGTGGTCTTACTTTTTTTTTTCAATTTGGTCCTAATATTGGTAAATTTTTTTCAATTTGGTCCTTTTCGCTAACACCGTTAAAATAGTTAACGGATGTGAACAGTAACCACCACGTGTCATTTTGTGATTTTTTAAATTTTTTTATTTTTAAAAAAATGTACACGTGTCAAGCCCATATAATGACACGCGTCATTTTTTTGATTTTTTAATTTTTAAATTTTTTTTTAAAATTTAATTTTTTTAATTAAAAAAAAAATTCACCTGTCAAGCTAAATCATGCCACGTGTCAGAGTCAGTTTTTTATATTCAATTTGGTCCCAATATTCGTTATTTGTTTTCAATTTGGTCCTAATTTTTTTTTTAAATTTAACATTTTTGTTTCTCTCCAAATTGAGACAAAATTTAATTTGTATATATTAAAATGCATATTTTTGTTAAATATTTTTAATTTAGAATTAGAGTTAGTTTAAAATTAAAACGAAAAAAAGCAATAACACCATTAATTTAAAATTTGAAGAGGTTAAAAATATTTAATTTTAAACCAACTCTAATTTTAAATTAAAAATATTTAATAAAAATATGTATTTTAATAAGAATATCAATATAACATTTATATACAAATTATATTTCCTCTCAATTTGGAGAGGAACAAAAATACTAAATTAAAAAAAACTAGGACCAAATTGAAAACAAATAAGGACCAAATTGAATATAAAAATTTGATTCTGACACGTGGCATGATATTAGCTTGACACGTGAATTTTTTTTTGATTAAAAATTTTTAAAGAAAAATAAAAAATCACAAAAATGACACGTGTCATGATATGGGCTTCACACGTGTACATTTTTTTAAAAATAAAAAAAATTAAAAAAAATTAAAAAAATTAAAAAAAATTAAACTAAAAAAATCACAAATGACACGTGGCAGTTATTGTTTACATCCGTTAACTATTTTAACGGTGTTAGCGAAAAGGACCAAATTGAAAAAAATTTACCAATATTAGGACCAAATTGAAAAAAAAAAATCAAAAGTAGGACCACAATGAAAAAACCATACAATCAAGTACTTTTAACCATTTGAGCTAGTACTTACCCACATTATACAAATTAAAATTTAATGTCATAAAGACTTCCTTTATCCGTATTTATTAATTAATTATTTATTTAATTAATTAAATTCTACGGTTATTACAGATTATATGATCCTAATAATCAAGAATTTTCTCTTATTTTATTATGCATTTCTCTTCTAATTTCTAGTGGTTCAACATCTCTAATGTCTTCGTCGGAACCCTAGATTCACTACTCTCTCTCTTTTTGAAAAGATAAGCAGTTCATCACACTCGAACCGCAATGGCTCTTTTCAGGGGTGCCGCCTCCACTCACTTCAGCTTGCGCTCCTCTCCTCGCATTTAGCACATGTTTGTCAATTAGGTTTCAATATTGTGCTTCTCATTGTTTCTTTAATCAGAAATGATATTTTAACACCCTATTTTACGTGTCAGCTAAAGTGATTTTTTTTTAAGTTTTCATTTATTTTTCACACTCTAACGCAGGCAATGAATGTTATCGCTGAAGTTGGGAAATTGAAGCGCGTGTGAGAACATTTGAAAGACAAAACCTAATTTCTCTTCCCTTCTCGCATGTTTGTTGTTTCTAATTGAATTGCTCGCGAAGCCTTTTTCTTCTTCCTTCGAAAGAACTCATTTGTCTCGCTTTCGTTCCTCTCATCCAGCCCCTTCTCACTATAGAGCTTCACTTTTTTCACTCTCCCTCGTCTTCACTTCCCTCACTCTCGCTTCTCTTCCTATAGGATCAAAAGATAAACTTTTTTTTTCCGTCCCTAACCCTTATTGCTTTGTGTTTGGTAGTGATTCACATTACTATTGTGTGATGTTGTTTCTTCTTGTCGCCCATTCGTTGTGTCTTCGGGTTTGGAGAAAGTTTTGATTTTTTTGAGTTTAGGGTTTCATGCATTTTATATTTGTATTAATTTTGGTTGTGTACATAAATTGATTTCAGTATTTTGTGCGATTTTGGTTATAGATAAATGAAATGGAATCTCCCAAAAAAATGGCATAAAGAAATTCAGAGTGTTTTTATTTTTTTAAATCAATCCAACATGCTCAGCAACAGTTTTAGGTTTTTTTTAATCCTTTAAATCAATCCAATAAAGTGAGAGAAAGAAGGCTGTATACTTAATTTTTGATTTTGGTTCTAGAACCCACTCATTAGCAGTTGATAATTTTCTTCATATTTTAAGTATTGTGCACGCTTTCTTGATCCATTGTTATGTTATTTATCAAATAACCAATTATTTATTTCTGGACTCCTAATATTCAAATTTCATTTTTTCAATCCCCTCCTGCCTTTTATTTTCCATGTTTGCAAATGGTTTAAGCTTGGCTTCTCAAATGTATGAGACCAAATATGGTTCTAAATTTAGTTCTATTATATTATATATATCCTTAGCAATCCCATAAATTGATCCAATGTCTATTCTCATTAATGTAGTGCTTTGTTGAATGGAGCGTGTCATGTTGATTGAGGTTGTTTCGGAAGTGTGAGGGGATTTATGTCTCTTTATATAGGTTACTTGATGATGATGATGCAACATAGATAATTATTATGTTAACTATATTGTTTTGACTAATGGTTAGAACTGTCATAATTTGGTTCCATGTACGATAAAAATGATGTAGCATCTTATTAAGTTACAAGTTAAATCGATTCAATAATTTAGTGAATTTTATTTATTTTACTACATATTCTTCTACATGACTTATTAATTAAAAGTTAGTTAGTACAATTAAATTTGGTTTAAATTAAATTATTTTCCATAATTACCTTTAATTTTAGTTATTCTTTTAATTTGTTTGTTAAATATCATTATCGGTTTTGTTTCGTTCAATAGATCTCATTAATAATTTATTTGGGAGTCTACTTTTTATTGAATGTGGACAAGTTTTCAAAGTGATGTTTTAAAGGAAAAGTTTAACATGCAATAGTATTGAATTACATGTATTGTTTATCATATCATTATCAATGACATAATTATAAGTAGTTAAGGCGGTTGACATGATCTTTTACGTTTTCTTGGTTGAACGCAACATGTATATCCAAGGAAAAATTGTTACGATATCTTTAGTTATTTATTTGATTATTTATCTTTGATGGTTTCTTTGATTTGATTATTATTTATCTTTGTAGGTTAAGCTTTGATTTAAGATATAAGGGTTTCTTCAGGTGCTTGAAATCCAAAGAGGATTCCACACACTCAACTTTGTTAAGGACTATCAACCTACGAACAAACCCTATACCTATGGCTCCAACAAAGCCAATGCATGTTCTAGCTTAGCGACAAACCTGAGGACCTCTCAATCAAAATTCTTTGTTTATTTTTTATAAGCTGAAGTGGTAGAAATAGCAAATGTGTACACATCACTGTTGTTGCTTTGGCTACAATTAAGTCTAAAATTGAAATTAGTGTCTTCCTAGTTATTATTATAGTTTATAAATGTTTTTAATCAATCACTTTAATTTGCTTGTGAGAAACTAAGAATAATACAGTGAAGTTGGCAAATAGTAGATAAGGCCCTCTTCACGACTTCGACTCTATTCCTTACAATGTTTGTTTTAAAGTGGCATACAACATGATAAAGCATGGCCTCTGCAATTGTTATCAGTTGCTTGTCTTCCACTAGCACAACTAAAATGGAAGAAACAAAAGAGCCACTTCTTTTGCACTTGTGTTTGGCGAAAGTTGAATGAAGCTAGTTCCTTTGTAATGGCAATACAATGAGAGTATCAGGGAGAATGGGAATAACTTGTCTGATTACACCAATGTAAGTAGCACAATGTTACATATACTGAAGTCTTGCTAAATTTTGTCTATTTAGTGATTTTTTTTATTCCGATCATCAATCTGTTTTGTTGTGAGTGAAGAATATTTCATTGTGCATAAACAACTTCAGCATATTAGACAAAAATACACATGTGAATGGGTACTAGATGGAGACAACATCCAAAGTCAAAGAGTTCTTGAAGACTATGACTTATTACTTAGAAGTTAGAAGTTATTGATGTGCATTTTTTATATTTTGGAGCATATTAATGTAGGAGGTACAAGGTAGAAGATGTATAAACTTTACAAGATGTAATTGGAAGTTCTAATGAATTGTATTTATGGAATGAATTGTAAATGGAAGATATATAGGCTAGACACATGTTTTTTACGTCATTTTGGGCTACAAAATGAATTGTAAATGGAAGATGTATTTTAGATATTTTTACAATATGTTTTATAGAAAATGTGTACAAATTGCTTCCTTGTTTCCCATTTATTCAGACATGTGTAGTAATACAGTTTTGTATGCAATGTGGATATGTTTTGTAATCAATGTAACTATCAATATTGAAAATTTGTACAAAAAGTCCTTCACAAGTCCCTACTTATTTGCACAGGGCTTCCCACATATTTGTGGCACGTGCTGTGACATTTATCTGGGACAACCATGAAGACACCTCATTAGTTTGAGGTTGATAACCACTTGAATTTAATTACTATGGTCCCTTTTAAGTACATCAAACATGGTGTAGGTAATTTTCAAAAGGTATCAAAAATTTTTACAAAAAGTCATTCGCAACTCCACACTTATTTGTACAAGACTTTTCACATATGTGTGACACTATGTTCCACACTTATTTGAACTTAATCAATTAGTTTGGGGTTGATAACCACTTGAATGTAATTACTACGATCCATTTTCAGTACATCTAACATGTGTGTGTAATTTTCTAGCTTTTCGAAAACATGTACAAAAAGTTCATCGTAACTCCCCACTTATGTGCACATGGTTTCCCGCATATGCATTACAAGTGTTGTCGTAGATTTTTTGACAGTAGTGAAGTCAATCCATTAGTTTTGGGTTCATAATCACTTCATTGTAATTATTATGGTCCATTTTAAGTATATCTAACATCTGTGTAATTTTTCAACTTTTCAAAACCTTGTACAAAAAGTCTTTAGCAACTCGCCATTTATTCTCACAGGGCTTCCCACATATGTATGAGAGGTGCTGTAGCAGTTTTTTTAGGCAATAATGAAGTCAATCCATTAGTTTGGGGTTCATAACCACTTTAATATAATTACTATGGTCCATTTTAAGTACCATTAATATGATTTGTGTAATTTTCCAACTTTTGGAAAACTTGTACAAAAAGTCCTTTGCAATTCCCCACTTATTTACACAAGGTTTCCCATGTATGTGTAATAGGTGCTATGACAATTTTTTGAGACAACGATGAAGACAATCCATTAGTTTGAGGTTCATAATCACTTTAATTTAGTTACTATGGTCCATTTTAAGTACCACTAACATGGTGTGTGTGTGTGTGTGTAATTTTTCCAACATTCGAAAGCTTGTGCAAAATGTCCTTTGTAGTTCCCCACTTATTTGCACATGGCTTCCCACATATGCGTGACAGGTGCTATGACAAATTTTTGAGACATTAGTGAAGTCAATCCATTAGTTTGAGGTTCATAACCACTTCATTGTAATGATTTTGGTCCATTTTAAGTACATCTAACATGCTGTGTGTAATTTTTTAACTTTTCGACAACTTATACAAAACGTTTTCAGCAGTTCGCCACTTATTCTCACAAGGCTTCCCACATATGTATGACAGGTACTGTGGTAGTTTTTTGATGCAATAGTTAAGTCAATCCATTAGTCTGGGGGTTCATAACCGCTTCAATGTAATATTATTGTCCATTTTAAGTACAAATATCATGATTTGTGTAATTTTCCAACTTTTCGAAAACTTGTACAAAATGTCCTTCGCAACTCCCCACTTATTTGCATAAGGTTTCCCACATATGTGTGATAGGTGTTATGACAATTTTTTTGAGATAGTAGTGAAGACAATCCATTAGTTTGGGGTTCATAACCACTTTGATTTAGTTACTATGGTCCATTTTAAGTACCACTGACATGGTGTGTAACGTCCTAGCCGGAAATTACTATTTAAAAATAAATAAGAAATAAGATTTATAAAACATCACATTTATTCTCGCAATTTCCCAAAAACACGAGAAAATTAAAAGTTCAACATCGCTTCCGTAGTAATTAAAATTGTACTATTCAGTTATTACAAAACCAAACCATAAAAAAATACAAAAGAAAATCATAATAAAACTGAGTAAATAATCCCGTCGTGATCCCCACTCTGTCTCTACGTATCCCCACTAGACTTCCTAAACTACCAGGCTCCAACCTTGAGTGGTCACGTGTTACCCCAATACAAGATTACACTCGTAACTTGGCCCCCAACCAAAGCATCGCATCATGAACATCCCTTAAAGTCGTGTAGAAATCTTTCCTCGCGCACCATCACTGAATCAAAACCGCTTGGCGTGCATCTCACGTCGCCAGGCACACACTAGGTTCAGATCGCCTGGCGGGCATCACACGCCGCCAAACGCCACGTGCCCGCAGAATCATCACTGCACTGTCACCGCCTGGCGGACTCCGTTTCGCCGCCAGGCGCCACTCGTCGCCACCGCCTGGCGCACCTGCCCCGCGCCGCTAGGCGCCACTGTGCCATCAGAGTCTCTGCTGTTCCATTCTGCCTGGCGGGACCCTCCCTACCGCCAGGCGCCACGCGTCAATAGTGGCCACTGCCACTGATTTGTGTTCCGTCCGCCTGGAGGCTCGCTCACGCCGCCAGGCACCATGCTTGTAGCGCACTGTTACTGGTTTCTCGGCACTTAAACAGATCCCCAAGGGATCCCAATCACACAACACACCAAACTATAGAATAATTAGGACACACACCAATCATAGTTCTATCACTAGCCACTCATATACACCTTTTTAATCACATATATTATAGTCACCAAGACAACACACACTTCTCCAAATTAACATAAACAATGTAGCATATTAACTACCCCACCCTCCCCACAAAATCTTCATATATCCTTACATGTTAATAAACTAAATTGCACCTCACACATTGCACTTGGCATTCTTCTCATTTATTAGCATATTGTTTCATATAAATCTATCTCACTCTCTCTGCCATATTAACATACATTCTGAATTTAACTTACCACATGCACCCAATTATGCTTCATTAGAAGTTACCTGAACTCATCACCGGCTTATTCATGTATTATACAAACTCCAAAATCAGCAATATTAAGTAATGTATATCTCTAGCTACTGACCTCCAAATCCAATCTCCACCGTTCAAAGTGAAGAACAACCTGTTATGGACCACCTATCAAACTTTCACCTAAATCGGACGGTTAACAAACTGGGAAATGCAGTTTTACGAAAACTTCACGAACTAGAAAAATATGTGGCGCCTAGCGCCCAGAATTAGACCACTGGTGCCCGGCGGGACTAAAATACCGCCCGGCGGTTACTGTTACGCGAAAAGTAAGAAAAACAGCGTTTTTCGTGAATCAACACACCACGCACTTCTGGTGTGGCGCCTGGCGGCCAATATGGTACAGCCAGGCGGTTCCTGCAGTTCCAAGAACCTAGAAATATCCTCAACACCTTCAAACCTTATTCCAACCCCTACAATTCTAATTCCACTAGATTTACGATCCAATAGGCTGCCTTCACATGTTTATATTCATTATTCCTTCATAATACTCCTCCATATACGAAATTCCACTGACCTTACCACTTAATCTAGTGCGACTATGAAATCCCCAATTCATCAACCCACCAATTAATATTCATGAAATTTTCAAGTTCATGGAATTCCATCAATTTAGTCACTACAACACTAATTCATCATGCAATTGATATATATGTGCAATAAAATACCACCCACTACCACAACACCACTGAAAACACATTAAAAAAAGAGAGAAATCACAACAGCGACTGCAGCGCCTGGCGGGTCACTCCTGGCCGCCAGGCGGTTCATACAAGAACCCATAAATTAAGTATAACCACATGTGCCGCCTGGCGGTAGTTCATGTGCCGCCAGGCGGTTTCTGGAAAATTCTAGAAAACGCAACTAGAATCAGGATTCAAAGCTTTCGTATTCCAAACACGATCCAAGACACATCATTACAAGATAGCAAGAATTAAAACATTTAATAGGAACTCCCCTAACTTGAAATTCCTTCGCTTAAAATGACATGCTTGCGTTCTTTCCTTGAATTCCAACAACTCCTCAAGCTCTCCCGCTGTCCAGCCCTTCAATCCCCCTCTCTACTCACTGTTTCTCTCTGAATTCGTACAACCCTCAATACCCCAATTGTGCAGACTCCAAAACCCTCCTCTCTCTCACAATTAGCCTTTAATTGGGTCTTAATTATGGTTTAATGGCATAAAACGAAATTGCTTGTGATAAGTGCCATTCAAGACCATTATGGGATTGTTTTTCAGCCCCTTTGAATGCCTTAAAGTGGTTGGTGTTCTACCTCCTCTCTTCTTTGCCAAAAATCAAGTTTAGCAAAAAGAAAACTTAATTTTAGGTCTCACCAAGGTTTGAACCCCCAACCTTGCAAATATTAAGTCAATGCTAAACCATTAAGCCGATTCATGTTTCTTGCCAACTAACATAACTCAAATACTATATTCTTACCTAACACACACATTCATATTATTAAAACAATAATAATTAAATAACACATAATTGACATACATAGGACTCAAACTCAAGTCCTCTCACACAACCAAAGTACTCTCAACCATTTTAGCTAGTACTTTTCCATATCACATCAACCATTATTAAATGCCATAAAGGCTTCCACGACCCGCATTTATTAACTATTTATTTATTTAATTAATTAAATTTCACGGGTCTTACATGGTGTGTGTAATTTTTCCAACATTCGAAAACATGTACAAAATGTCCTTTGCAGCTCCCCACTTATTTGCAGATGGCTTCATATATATTCGTGACAGGTGTTATGGCAAATTTTTGAGACTATAGTGAAGTTAATCCATTAGATTTGGGTTCATAGTCACTTCAATGTAATTATTATGGTTCATTTGAAGTACATCTAACATGATCTGTGTAATTTTCCAACTTTGCAAAAATTTGCACAAAAATCCTTCACAGCGCCCCACTATTTTGCACTATGCTTCCCATATATGTGTGACAAGTGTCGTGACAACTTTTTGAGACAACAGTGAAGTCAATACATTATTTTGGGGATCATAACCACTTCAATGTAATTATTATGGTAAATTTTAGGTACCACTAACGTGGTCTGTGTAATTTTCCAACTTTTCGAAAAATTGTATAAAATGTCCTTTGCAACTCCCCACTTATTTGCACAGGGCTTCCCACATATGTGTGACAGATGTTGTGGCAGATTTTTGAGACAATAATGAAGTCGATCCATTAGTTTGGGGTTCATAATCACTTCAATGTAATTAGTATGGTCCGTTTTAAGTACATCTAACATGATTTGTGTAATTTTCCAACTTTTCAAAAAATTGTACAAAAAGACCTTTGTAGTTCCCCACTTATTTGCACAGCGTAGCCCACATATGTGTGATAGGTGCAGTGACAAGTTAATGACAAGTTTTTGAGACAATAATGACGTCAATCCATTAGTTTCAGGTTCATAATCACTTCATAATCACTTAAATGTAATTATTGTGGACCATTTTTAATAATGACAACTTCAAATAAATAAAAAACTATCAAACTTGAACACACAAAATTAATTAACTAGCATTTTCATTCATGTTCTTACAGTAAAAAAATTACATATATCCAATAGATCACTGAAAAGTTAACTTATGCAGAAAATAAAACCTAAAATATAGGCCCAACATGTAAGACCTGTGAAAATTAATTAATTAAATAATTAATTAATTAATAAATGCGGGTGGTGGGAACTTTGATGTCATTAAATGTTAATTGTTATGACGTAGAAAAGTACTAGCTCAAATGGTTGAGAGTACCTGATTGTGTGAGAAGAAGCCATATAGTTGTCCTCCTACCACAGGAGATTTTAAATGCTTCCAATGTGGAGGAGCGCACTTGAAGAGGAACTACTCGCAATTAAAGAGTCAACCTAGCGAATAGGAGAGCAGTCGCAGATGTTTCATATGTGATCAGGTTGGGCATTTTGCTAACCAATGCCCAAAAAAGAAGACCAGTGCGACGAAGAAACCATCACCTCCTGGATCAGAGAGACCTAGAGCTATTGGAAGGGTTTTTGCTATGACCTCTACAGAAGCGACGCAGTCAGGTAATCTCATCATGCAATCTGGTTTACTGGGGGGCATAATGTGCTTGTATTATTTGACTCTGGAGTAACACATTCTTTTATTTCTAATGCATGTGTGGCAAAACTGAGCTTGGAAAGACGTGACTTGGACTGTGAGTTGCTGGTTTCAACTCCATCTTCAGGTCAGGTGGCTACTAGTGCAGTCTGTGTTGGGTGTGTGCTTGAAGTGACAGGTTGTAGATTCAAAGTGAACCTGGTGTGCTTACCTCTGGAAGGGTTCGACATTATATTGGGGATGGACTGGCTGTCTAAATACCACATCATGATCGACTATGGACGGCGCAGTTTGGTATTCCCAAAACATGCAAGGTTAAAGTTGAGCTCCGCTCGGGATGTATTAAAGGAACTGCAGGGAGGGGCCACATACTTTGTGATGGTGGCCAAACTAGAGAAGGGACATGCTTCAGATATGATCCAATCTATACTGGTGGCCAACGAATATGCAGATGTTTTTCCAGATGAAGTGTCAGGATTGTCATCGAGTCGAGACATCGACTTCACCATTGATCTAATTCCTGGTGCAGGTCCAATGTCTATGGCTCCATACAGAATGGCACCTACAGAGCTCGCAGAACTCAAGAATCAAATTGAGGAGCTATTAGAAAAGCAGTTTATCTAACCAAGCGCATCATCACGGGGAGCTCCAGTCTTATTGGTGAAAAAGAAGGACGGGCGTTTGCAACTTTGTGTGGATTACAGATAGCTAAATACGCTGACAATTAAGAACAAGTATCCACTGCCAATGATCGACGACTTACTAGATTAGTTGAAGGGCATAGGGGTGTTCTCCAAAATCGACTTGAGGTTAGGATATCACCAGATCCTAGTGCGGCCAAAGGATGTGAAAAAGACAACATTCAGGTCAAGATACAGCCACTATGAATATGTGGTCATGCCATTTGGAGTGACGAATGCACCGGCTGTATTCATAGATTACATGAATAGGACTTTTTGACCCTGGTTGGATAAGTTTGTTGTCATCTTCATTGATGACATTCTTATCTACTCGAGGACTCGGGAAGAACATGCTGATCACTTGAGGGTGGTATTGGAGGTACTCAGAGTACACCAATTGTACGACAAGTTGTCCAAGTACGAGTTTTGGCTCGAACAAGTACAATTTCTTGGACATGTCATCTCAGCCAAGGGTATTGCAGTGGACCCGGCTAAGATTGAAATAGTACTTAAGTGGGAAAGGCCTAAGACAGTAACAAAGGTGAGGAGTTTCTTGGGCTTGGTAGGTTATTACTAGAGGTTTGTAAGGGGTTCTCAAAGAAGGTGAATCCATTGACATAGCTCACAAGGAAAGATCAATCGTTCTCCTAGACTGATGAATGTGAAGAGTGCTTTGAGGATATGAAGAGGTGTTTGACTACCGCCCTAGTGTTGGTAATTTCTGATATTGAGAAGAAGTTTGAAGTGTACTGTGACGCCTCATATCAAGGTTTGGGGTGTGTATTGATGCAAGAAAGGAGACCGGTAGCATATGCTTCCCGCCAACTGAAGGTGCATTAGAAAAATTATCCGACTCACGACTTGAAGCTAGTAGTTATGGTGTTTGCTCTTAAGTTCTGGAGGCACTACCTGTATGGGTCTCAATTTCAAGTTTTCAGTGATCACAAAAGTCTGAAATACTTGTTTGATCAAAAGGAGTTGAATATGAGACAACGTAGGTGGATGGAGTATCTGAAGGACTACGACTTTGAATTGCTCTATCATCTGGGCAAGGCAAATGTTGTAGCCGATGCTTTGAGTCGAAAAAAGATACACATGTCCTGCATGATGATAAAGGAGTTGGAGTTGATTGAAAAACTCTGCGATATGAATTTGGGGATGCAGTTTGGGCAAAACTTCATACAGTGCAGCTTGTTGAAAGTCACCAATGAGTTTTTGAATGAAATTCATGTGGCTCAAGGACAGGATATGGAATTACAACAGTTTGTAGGATGGTTGGGTACAGATAAGGGGGGGGGACTATCAGATGGGCGCAGACGGTATTCTACATTTTTGCTAATTTTAGCTTGGAGTGAATGTGAAAGGGCAAAGGTAAACCTAGAATAAGGAGCAGCCAAGGGGGCTGAAAAATGGTATAAAACCTTAATTAAGTGACCATTAAGTAGGTATAAAAGGTCAAATTTCGTTTTAGCACTTGAGCCCCTAATTAAGACACATATAAAAGGCCATTTTAGGGGAAAGGAAGGGTTTTGGCAGTGCTACTAATTGAGTTTTGAGAGGAGAGCGAAATTAAAGAGTGAGAGGTGAGTTTTGGATGTGCGAGGGACTGAATTGGGAGAAAGGCTGAAGCAAAGCATTTGGTGAACAAGGGAACCTTATTTTGCTCCTCAACTTTTAATCAAGAATTCCAGGTTAGGGGAAGCTTTCCTTGCATGTGTATAAATTCTATGATGTGATTCTGTGTTTTGCTATTCACATTTGGATTCTGCATGTGGGGAATTACGTGATGGTGTGATGAGAGTAAGAATTGGTTGCTTGTTGTTGCTTACAAAGCCCTTGTATGCTTTATATGAATTGGGGAGGTAGGGTTTTGGTATTGAATGGTTATGAATGATTAAATCTTGACTGTTTGAGAGCTAAATGAATATAAAACTTGTGCATATGGTTTGATTGTTGATATAGATTGAATGGTACTGGTTGAATTGTATAATGGCCTGGTTGTGGTTGTTTTCTGGTGCGAACAAGGGAGGACCACTGCAAATTTCACCCAAGCGAGTTACTCTCGCCTAAGCGAGTTACTCTCGCCTAAGCGAGAGTTACAGAATCTCGTTCCTGGTTCTAGTTCGCGCGTTCGCTCAAGCGACCAGTGTCAGTCTTGAGCGATAGGCTTTCTCGCTCAGGCGAGAATGGCTCGTCCAAGCGAGGTCGCGATGAGACCTGCTACGTGTTACGTTCGAATCCTCGTCTAGGCGAGGAGTTATGTGTTGAGCGAATGAGAGCCTCGCTCAGGCGAGAAGGACTCGCTGAGCGAGAGATCGTGGTGAAGTCATTGTTTTACACTCGCCTAGGCGAGGTGGTTCAGCTTAAGCGAGACAGATATACTCGCTTGGGCGAAGACCCCTGACTTAAGCGAGAATGGTGAGAAGTCAGGTTTGTATGTATTGTTTGAGATTCTTTGGTTGATTTTTCCTAAATATAGGAATTATATGCATGTGGTTGTGGTGTTTGGGCTTGAAGGACTGAGCCCATAGGATCTGGGATGCACTGGATTGAGTCGCGAGCTAGGAGTTCGTGATGGGTGGACCGCATGCGAAACTGAACAATTTAGTTCACCAGAGGTACTCTTGTTGGGATGAGTGAGCGATGGAGTTCATCTCATGCTCAACTTGAGAATGCTATGAGCAAGAGAGTTCATAGTAGGAAAGGCGGGTAAGTGGTCCGGGTCCGAGCAAGGAGTTCGGATGACTGGCGAGGGAGTCCGTGAAGTAGGACTACAAGCGGGATAGGCTTGTACGTTGGACCACGAGCGATGAAGGTTGTGGGAGCACATAAAGTCCCAATAATTAAGAGTGCATGCATGAACTCATAATGTTTATGAGTGGGGAATGGATATTTTATTATAAATGATTGAATAATTATGAACGGTCGGCTGGGATTATTTCATATTTATTTTTATCTTTGTGCATAGCTCACCCTATCTGTTTGTGTGTGGCGATGATCGGGTAACTTGTTATCCGGGAACAGATGATGTTACAGGTGAACCAGAAGATGCTTAGTTGTGGAGAGTGGGAGTAGAGTACAGGGGATTTATGTATAAAGACTTTTATTTAATTTTCATGTAATTAATTCTGATTTTCATTACTTTGGATTTTCTTAATTGTAAAAGTGAATTATGAGTATTTTGTGGATTTATAGTAGATATTAAATTTAAAGGTTTTAAAATTTCCCGCATTTTTGGAAAATAAATTGATAATAAATGAGGTATTATTTATATAAATTGTTATTTTATTTATTGTTTTAAATAATATCGTACCGCGATGTTACACAACACACTCCTCTAGCTAACTCTAACAAACACCATTCATCTTTTCATAGAGACTTTTCCTCTCCAACACAAACCTCTTCCAAACCGCAATGATTTCCCTGTCTTCGGAGCATTCTTCTAAACCTCGACAATTTTCCATAACATTTTTGTAGCCCTACACACACATTCACAACATCATAGCACCAACATGATGATATTTGAAGCACTCTATAACCTAAATAGAATAAGAAATCACCATCAAGACAACTAGATCATGGGAACAACCATGAGCACACATCCATTTCACTATTAGTATAAACAAAGATCAAGAACGAAAAGAAAAGAAAACTAAAAATTATCATAAAAGAAGGCTTCTCAATAAGGTACTTATTCCAGTAATATTGACATAAATTATTTCAATATTAATACGAATGCATTGCAACTATGAATCAAGAATAACATAGGGGTACCATAAAAGAATGCCCATAAAAACCTTCATTTAAACACTATGAAGTTATGCATAATGCATGTCAGCTTTACAACACAATGCTTAGTTAAATGTATTCAAATATTGTTAAATGCAAACAAACAATAAATTTAAGCAATTAAATCTTGCATATTTTCAGGAGTTAAATCTTGCTCTAAAAAAACCGTTATTGCAACATGTGCACCTCCCTAACAATGCGTAGCTTGTAAGAAGTAGATCATAATTGTGGTGGATACTTCATACTTCTGAACTTTCGATATGTAGAATGCATTTTTGTTTCTTCTTGCAAATAGAAGTCAAGTACAATCACTTGACAAGCTAAAAAAACTCTTAAAATAACAACTCCATTTAACAAATTCATACACACTTATTCCAATTTGGCATTCCAATTTGGAAGCCACTTTCAAGGAAAAATGTAGATTCAATTGGATTCATGGCCTCCTTAAGAGTTTGCATATGTAGAAATGTTTTTTATTATAAAATGAAGCCAATATAATACATATATTTGGGTATGAAATTTATCTTGAAACTAAAAGAGAGGATTGGCCAGAGTGGGTAAATAATAACACAACCATAGGCTTCTATTACTAAACCAAATTCAAACAAATAGAAATCTATTTTCAACACTTCTTCTTTCAAGCTAGTAACATCAACCACCATCTGACCAACAAAATAAATCAGAAAACCCGAAATTCCTTCAACGAACATAATACACCACTATTCGAACTACCATCCCAAATCAGTGAAAATAAATAACGAAAAGCATGCTCAGTTATCTCTTTAGGCAGTGAACATTATCAGAACCCAAACCACACCAATAAAACTGAAATAAAAAAGGAAAAACAGGTCCATTTCGTTTATCCGATTTTTTTGGGGGAGATTCCAATTCGTTTATATTTGCTCCAATAATCAAAATAGCATAAAATATCAAAATCAATTTATAGACACAATAAACAATACAAATATAAAATGCATGAAACCCTAAACTCAAAAAATTAAAACTTTCTCCAAAATGAACGGGCGACAAGAAGATATAACAACACACAATAGTAATATGAATCTCTACCAAACATAGTAATAGGGGTTAGGGACGAAAAAAAGGTTACCTTTCGATCCTATAGGAAGAGAAGCGAAAGTGAGAGAAGTGAAGACGAGGAATAGTCAGAAAAGTGAAGTTCTACGGTGAGATGAGGCTGGATGACATGGATGAAAGCGAGAAGGAAACAAATGAGTTCTTTCAAAGGAAGGAGAAAAAGGCTTCGCGAGCAATCCAATTAGAAACAACGAACATGCGAGAAGGGAAGAGAAACTAATTTTTGTCTTTCAAATGTCCTCACACATGTTTAAATTTCCCAACTTCAGCGACAACCTTCAATGCCTGCGTTAGAGTGTGAAAAATAAATGAAAACTTAAAAAAAAATCATTTCAGCTGACATGTAAGTGGTGTCAAACCAGAGTCAAAATTTCGTTTTTGTTCTTTAATTTGAGTTCATGTTCATGAACCGCACACGATGTTTGCCTTTTCAGCGGAGAGCGGAGGTTCACATTTCAAAGGTGTCGGTGTCGATGTCTTTCATGTAACATCCCGTCCGGATATTTCAGATTTTAAATAATAAAATAAAAACATAATAATACCTCATTTATTTAGGTTCATTTCCCAAAAATGCTGTAAATTTAAAACATTTATTACATCATAAATTATTCCAAAATCCATAATGATAAACTCGAATGAAATATAAAAGTCTGTCACATAAAACATAAAAACTCTTATAAGTCTTTTCTCTCGGTCTATCCTCACTCTGCCTTTGGGTCTCACCAAATCCACTTGTAACATCATCCGCTCACGTGTAACGCAATACACTATCATCGTCAAACACAAGCAAACATGGTGAGCTAACAGTATAAAACATATACATACAATTCATGAATAATTCACACACATCAAAGGAACTCCTATCCTTTGATTCCACACGACATGGCCACCACCATGTCATCCATGATCTACGTCTTTATATGAATACCTCAAGATGTTTTGCCGCCACACCTACAAGCCACAATTTGTAGAACACGTGTGGAAAACCAACTACAGACCATACTCTGTAACGCCAGGTGGAGTTCCCAATACGAACATAGTTTGTAACGTCCCAAGACTACCAAACTCGTCAGCCATATACTAAGGAGGGCAATATATCTGAACCAATTCGTACAGCCACAACTCGCACACTCATACCGGCAACACTCGCCAACCCGAGCCACAACTCAAGAGTTCCTCATGTTCATCTGCCATCCTGAGGCACAACTCAAGAGATGTCATTTTGAGCCACAACTCAAGGAACGCCAACAAGCCGACCTTCGAGGTATCACCAAAGCTTTGTAGATCACGCACATCCGCAGTAATCAAAACATAGTTTCTGCCTCTACAATATCGCCTAGCATTGCTCTTGAGCCGCCAAGCAAAACTCACTTCCAGATCGCCTATCGGGGGACACGTGCTGTCAGGCGCCAAGCGCCTCTAATGTCACTATGTGCAGATATCGTCTGGCGGGATAACCCTCACCACTAGGCGCCAAGCGTCCAATGACTCCTCTGTTATGTAGCTTTCCACCTAGAGGTTTATAGCTCATAGCTAGGCGCTACTCCAGTACAACGAGTTTACTATTCTTTTCTTCCATAATTTAGTTTTCCCACTTATCGACACACCACATCATGTTACTCAGTTTCTAATGAAAACACCAAATCCTTTACAGTTGGAAGTTCATTCCCCACATACATTACATTTACTTCTTATCACCCAGTATCCATCCAATTCTTATTTCAATGCCTCATTTCATTAAAGTAACACCACATATAAGGTTTATACAATGATTCCTGTAACATCCCGACCGGATATTACGGATTTAAATAATAAAATAAAGAATTCATAAATAAACTTCATTTAATGAAACCTCATTCCCAAAAACGTGAGAAATTAAAACATTTATTACCTTAGAATTTATTTCAAAAACCCAAAATTATAAACTCAATTACATTATTCAAGTCTGATAATTTTAAAGTTTACAACTGATTCAAAAACATGAAAAACTCTGATAAACTTTCCCAAGCTAGCCCTACTCTGGTTCTATGCCTCTCACCAGATCCACCTTCAACATCATTTGCTCCCATGTACCATCGTACATGATCATCGCCAAACACAAGCAGATAGGGTGAGCTTACAATTAATACAAACATATATATATATATAGAGAGAGAGAACAAATATATCATTATCCACACACCAAAGGAATTTCATCCTTTGATTACATGTCACATGGCCACCACCATCTTACCCGTGTTCTACGTCTTCCGATGAGTACCTCAAGATGTCTTGCTGCCACACCTACCAGCCACAACTGGTAGAGCACGTACGGGAAACCATGCTACGGACCACACTGCGTAATGTCAGGTAGAGTTCCCAATACGAATAACATTCGTAATGTCCTAAGACTACCAAACTCGTCAACTTAATACTAAGGAGGGCAATCTAATTGGACCCATTCGTACATACCACAACGCGCACACTCACACCGACAACACTCGCTAACCCGAGACACAACTCAAGAGTTCCTCGTGTTCATTCGTCATCCTGAGCCACAACTCAAGGGATACGTTTCGAGCCACAACTCAAGGAACACTAGCAAGCTGACCTTTGAAGTATCACTAGAGCCTTGTATATCACACACCTCAAAACAAGCAAAGCACTTTTGCTTCATCAATATCGCCTGGCGCTACTCACGAGTCGCCAGGCTCAACAAGCTTCCAGACCGCTTGGCGGGGGATATGTGCCACTAGGCGTCAAGTGCCACTACACTCCCTGCCTCTTCAGGTATCGCTTAGCGGAACTACCTTCACCGCCAGGTGGCACTTTTTTTTGTTGTCCTCCAAACTTGCCGCTATTGTCTGGCGGTTCCCATACTATCGCTAGGCGCCACACCAGTACTTGCGTAGTACTGACTCTGGTTTGGGTTCAGGTACAGTTTGTTTACACCGACACTCACATAGTCACTCAACCAGTCCAATTATCATATCTTTGCTCAATATGAGTGCCTATAACACACTAATACCATTATAATTATTACATCAAGAATTTCTCCATCAAGATCATATCATTAAGATCCTTAGCCACACATAGCCTTAAGTTAATTCTATGCTTTATACCACTGATAAGAACTCCACATCATAATTAATTAGGAACACTATTGGTACCATTCCATTCATAATATGGTCTGATTTACCTCAAAACCCTGACCTATTCCATGACTTAACAAGTTCAAGTTTATCCCTTTAATCTCTTCTATATGTATTTATGAACTCTTACCTCTCATACCACTAGTCCATTACAATGATTTACCTATATCACCTAACTAATCCTCCATAAATACAATTCTCCATTACTTTTAGTCATCCAAATTCCATTACATCATAATTAACCATACTAACATTTACCCTAAGTTTTCAACTTAGGCTAATCTCCATAATATCCCCAGCTCCTCAAAATTATACTTCACATGAACCAGATTAGTTTCCCAACCACCATTGCACACCAAATCCACGAAGGTCGCAGCTTTGGTATAGCGCCTAACAGCAAATTGGGTGCCACCAGGCGGTTCCTACTGTTCCAGAAACCTAGAACCTCTCCCTACACCTGCAAACCTTAACCAACCCTAACTATTATAGTTTTAATCGAATTACAACCCAATAGTCTGCACCCACATGTTTAGTGTAAGACCCGAGAAATTTAAATAATTAAATAAATAATTATTTAATAAATGCGGGTAGTAGGAGCCTTTATGACATTTAATGCAAATTTTTTTGACCTGGAAAAGTACTAGCTCAAGTGGTTGAGAGTACTTGTTGTGTGAGAGGACTTGGGTTCAAGTCCTATGTATGCTAATTGTATGATATTTTAAAATATATCTCGTTTTAATGTTATAATTGAATGGGAGTAGTAATAATGTAATCCTAAAATTTTAGGAATTATCACGAAACATGTATCGGTTGAATTGGTTGTGCATTAACTTTATAATTGAGTGGTTATGGGTTCAAACCTTGCTAAGAACGAATCAAACATTATTTTTGCCAAATTTTCTTTTAGCATGGATGGGAAGGGTCAGAAAACCCTAGCCGTCAGAGGGGGCAACCAGAAGGCTTGGAAAACCATCAAGTTAATGAGGATTAATGGTTAATAAACCTCACCATCATTATTTTCGATTTTTTTAATTAAAGTAATTAAAATAGAAGTGAAGAAGAGAGAATGAGAGGAAAATAAGGTGGAAAAGTGGTTTGGTGTCCAGCTACTAATACACCACCTAGCGGCACCTTGCTTGCCGCCAGGCGACAACTAGTTCAGAGGCATATGTGTGCCCTTAAATGGTTAGGTGCGAGAAAGGTTATTAGAGCAAATTGGACTGGAGAAGTTGGTCAATAAAATTGGAACAATCAGGGTATAAGAATTCATTGTGATAGAGTTAATTTGGGGAAAATAAGGTAATGTGCTAAGTTGGAAATGGTTCGGTAATGAGTATGGATTATGTTTTGGGTGGTTCATCATTGGAAATAAGAAGAAAAGATATATAGTACTGAGTAACAAGGGTTGGGATGTTGGAAAATCATATTTTGAGGATTGGTGTATAAATCATAAATTATGTAGCATTGGTTTAGAGTTATGTGAGAGGAAGAGGTAGTACTGTTGCAATGGGATGTGAGCAGACTACATACTCTAAAGCGCGAGATTATGTGTCACTTTTATAAGTTGAATTAAGACATTGGATAATAAGAGCAAAAAAAATTGGAAGAATTATATGTCTTTGAATAAAAGGAATAGGGATTCTAAGTTATAGGTAATGAAATCATGCATGGAGCGACAAGGCATTAAGAATCAGAACCAAATGGATGAGAGTACAATAATGCCTTTGGAGGTATTACAGGATTGTAGGATAATTGGCTTTGGGTGCTAAAATAGTAGCCAGTACGCTAGTGGTATAGCGCTTGGCGGCACGGGTGAGACCGCAAGGCGATAGGAGCAAGAGGGAGGTTCCTGCACAATGTGGCCCTTGGCGGCAGGGTATGCTCCGTCAGGCGATAGACCTCAAAATAGAGGGTCTGGAACGACGTGGCTTCTAGCGGTAGAGGTGTTCTGCCAAGTGGTCTACATTGGATTTTTGCCTGGCGACGCTTAGGCTGCGTCAGACGATATTTGTTGCAGGTATGGGCTTGTGTGCGTTGTTTTACGCGTTAAAGCGGACTTGGATCAGGAGATGTTGTGCCATGAGCAGGTAGGTTCATGGATGGTGGTGAACACGTGAGGATATGAGCGGGGAGATTCATATCCTATTACTCTCGTGTGGGGATTTGAGCGAGGTAGGTTTGTATGTTTTGTGCTCAAACTTGAGAGATGCTGCGTGCAGGGAGGTACGTAGCTTGTTGATCACGTGTGTTGGACTACGGGCGGATAGGTCCGTAAAGCAGGACTACGAGCGGGGAGGTTCGTAGAGGCAGGACCACGAGCGGGCAGGTTCGTGTGAGCATCATAAATCCTGAGCCCAAGGCTAACTATTTGTGTGATTTGAAGGTTGAAAAGCCTTGAGGTATTGAGGTCTTGGCCAAGAAATATTTAGAATCAAATAGTTGGGTGTTTTATGATTTTATGAAATTATGTGTCAATTTATTATGAGCTCACCCTTTCTGTTTGTGCTTGCCGATGATCGTGTAATTTTTTATACGAGAGCAGATGATGCTACAGGTGATGTTGTTGACGCTTAGAGATGGAGAGAAGGGCTAGCTTGGGATTTGAGCTAGGAATTTATTTATGTTTCTTTACTATCTTTATTGGATATTGAAATTTGTAATAACCTTATTACCATTGTTAAATAATCGTTGGCGTGTTGAACGATGTTTTAAATTTTCCCACGTTTGGGATTAAAAAAAAGGTTAAATCATTCCAGAGGTCCCCATTTTTGTAACAAAATCTCAGGTAGGTCCCCCCATTTTTATTTGACTCAATTGAGTCCCTATTTTTGAAAATTCGTTGCAATTAATTCCGTTGCAGTTGAGGAAATACGTAGCAGATCCCTCACATGTGTTAGAGTTGGATGACATTCAGATCAAAGAGGATATGACCATGAACACAAGACTGGTAAGGATATTGGACTATCAAGTGAAGAAGATGCGACGAAAGGAGATCTGGACGGTGAAAGTCCTCTAGGATGAAGCTACTCAGGAGATGACTTGGGAGATGGAGGATCGCATGAGGCAATCCTACCCGCACTTGTTTCCTGGTAAGTCCAATTTTCGTGGACGAAAATCTTTTAAGGTTGAGGGAATGTAAGACCCGAGAAATTTAAATAATTAAATAAATAATTATTTAATAAATGCGGGTAGTATGAGTCTTTATGATATTTAATGCAAATTGTTATGATGTGGAAAAGTACTAGCTCAAGTGGTTGAGAGTACTTAGTTGTGTGAGAGGACTTGGGTTCAAGTCCTATGTATGCTAATTGTATGATATTTTAAAATATACATCGTTTTAATGTTATGATTGAATAGGAGTGATAATGTAATCCTAAAATTTTAGGAATTATCACGAAACATGTATTAGTTGAATTGCCTGTGCATTGACTTTATAATTGTGTGGATATTTGTTCAAACCTTACTACGAGCGGGGAGGTTTGTAGAGGCATGACCACGAGCGGGCAGGTTCGTGTGAGCATCATAAATCTTGAGCCCAAGGCTAACTATTTGTGTGATTTGAAGGTTGAAAAGCCTTGGGGTATTGAGGTCTTGGCCAAGAAATATTTAGAATCAAATAGTTGGGTGTTTTATGGTTTTATTAAATTATATATCAATTTTTATGAGCTCACCCTTTCTGTTTGTGTTTGGCGATGATCGTGTAATTTTTTATACGGGAGCAGATGATGCTACAGGTGATGTTGTTGACGCTTAGAGATGGAGAGAAAGGCTAGCTTGGGATTTGAGCTAGGAATTTATTTATGTTTCTTTACTATCTTTATTGGATATTGAAATTTGTAATAACCATATTACCATTGTTAAATAATCGTTGGCGCGTTGAACAATGTTTTAAATTTTCCCCCGTTTGGGATTAAAAAAAATTATGACGATTGAATTTCAATTCTTTATTTATTTATTTTAATTAAGTAATTTTCAATAGAGATTTTATATTTAGATTCAAGGTTCATTCCTAAAACTCCAATATACGACATTTCATTAACAACTACCACTTAATTTAGTGCAACTTTGAGAATCCCTAATCATCAACCCTAAAACCATGTTCATACAATTTTTCATCAAATGGAACCTTCAATTTCCTATACTTCAATGAATTCTAACTTCCAATCACTCACAAGCAGTTAGTACTGTCTTTTTCCCCGATCAGAATTCTCCTAGAAACCCCAAAACACCAAAATCGAGTCAAATTGACTCACGTCGCCTGGTGGAAGTTCATCACCGCCAGGCAGGTCATAAAAAAACTCAGAAACTGGGTTAGCACACATGTGTCGCCTGGCGATCAGGCTCGTACCGCCAGGCAGTTCCTCATCTGGAACCCAGAAGTAGATAGAAACGGGTATGGGTCGCCTAGCGGCTTTAAAGGCCCGCCAGGCGGTTTTTGGAAATTTCCAAAAACATGCAATTGCAAAGTTTTATCACAATTCAAACATCCAAATAATCAATCAATCATGCAATACTAACTACATGAATAAAAATAACGAAGTCCAGCTCCCCTAACCTGGAATCCTTGCTCAAATGCGCCCAAATCCTTGAGTTCTTGATCTCAATTCACCTTAGCTCGTAATTCCTCCTTCAATACTCTTTCTGCACTCTCACTTCTGTCTTTTGCATGCACTCAACACAACCTCACCACTCACCCTCAGTTGCTATGCCAAAATTTCCAGAAAACTCTTTATTCTCAAGTTTTTAGCCATTTATTTCATGAAGTTAATGAAAAAACAAAAATGGATTAACGGTTGGCTTAATGGTCATTCAAGCACCATTACTAGGTGGTTTTCCAGCCCTTTTAGCTTCCCCTTATGAAGGCTAGGGTTTCTGACCCTTTGTATCCATGCCAAAAAGAAAATTGGCAAAAAGAAAGTTTAATTTGATTATACCAAGGTTCGAACCCATAACCATGCCAATGTCAAATTAATGCACAATCATTCAACTAATTCATGTTTCATGATAATTCCTATGAATATAGGATTGTATTATCACTCATCATGATCATGCATATAACTAAAATAATAATCAATTAAATAACACACAAATGGCATGCATATGACTTGAACCCAATGATTTCTGACCCTTTCACTGTCTTACAATTCCCCAATGATTCCTACTTTTCAGCCTGATCCTAACAGTGCTTCCATTTCCTATCATTTATTATAACACAGTGCATTCCCTTCAAATATTTCACATACTCATTCACTCACAAGTAAAAAATCAAATTTCTTACAAGTTAAAACCAAGAACTAAGGTATCCTACCTATACTTGACTTAAACCAGCCACTACATCCTTTTATAACTCCACCCAAATCTCACTACAACATTAATTCACTAAAATATGGAATCCCAATACACCTCCTTTAATCATGCTTATCTCGCTAACCTTCAATGTATTCACAATAGCATATTTCTACTTTAGTTTTACAATCCTATTTCTCTCAGCCATCCAATGGAATCCATACCCACGCCCACAAGACCTAGAATGGAAAATAACCATTGCATTCTCCGTTGTCGCCTGGCGGCAAGTTGCTCTCTGCCAGGCGGTGCATCAATACTGGGAAAAATCCTAGTTTCTGTAACACCTTCCAAAGCCCTCTGAAACTTCACATCCCTCCTTCGATGCTAATTTCGCATCTCTTACATGCAACTATGCTTCCAAGGGTACTAACAATCAATTTTAAATTGTTAATATACCATCCATCACATGACTTATATGTCCAGTATCACTTAACATCAGAATCCCCTAAATCCTCACACCTTAAAGATATGTTCATACAATTTCTTTCAATTTAACTCCCAATCACAATGTCATTTAACAATTAGGACATACAATCATCCACAACCAATTAGAACTCCCTTTTTCCTCAATCAGAACCATCCTAAACCCCCCAAAACGTCAATATCGGGTAAAACAAGTTCGCGTCACCTGGCGGGTATTCACACCGCCAGGCCATTCATAGAAAACCCAGAAAATTGGGTTGTGTAATTCATATTGTAGACCTTGTAGCATTAATTTGATGTATTTGGTCTTTGGTGTGTTTTTTAGTCTATTAAATGGTTTTTCAACAGGTTAAAAGGTTGGCTGCAGTAGTCTTAAACTGCAACTAATTCAATCAGTTGATTTATTTTTTAATCGACTGATTTCACTTAAGTCAAATGAAATCAACCGATTGATTTGGAAATCAACCTGTTGAATTTCGTAACAGTTTGACTATACGAGTTATGATTTTTGAAAGAGAGCGCTATTGATCATTCTTTAGCATGAAATTATTCTGGAAACTTGTGGAAACTCTCTCTTTCATGATCATTCAGACTGCAACTATTGAAAATTGATCTTAGATCAATTCTTGGAGCTTTTGGCTTAGTTTGAAGCTTGGAGAAAGTGGTTTGTAGTAGGCTGGACTATGTTACCACTAAGGTTTGATCTTTCTTAAGCTTTGTGTGTGCCTAGTGGTTTTCAAGGTCTGCAAGAGGGATCTTGCAGTGTTGGTGTGATTCTTGTGTGATTCAAGAGACTTTTTGTGTGGTTTTTGCATATTTTGAAAGTGTAAGGGTGGATACTTTGTAAATCCTTTGAAATAGTGCAAAGTCAAGCTTAGGTTGCCTTGACAAACTGGATGTAGCTCAGGTTTGAGTGAACTAGTATAAAAATCTCACGATCTCATCTCCTCTCTAACCTTTCTCTCTTGCATATTCATTTAAAGTTTTAAGGAACTTGTGTTTTAATCATCATTTTCATGTTCTTGCATGTTTTCATGACATCTGCAGCATTTTGAACTTGCATTTCTGCATTTTTCTCAGTATTTCAATCGACTGTTTTTCTGTTTCAATCGGTTGATTAGACCATAACATAATTTGTTTAGTAAAATCAATCGATTAACTCTGTTTTTGACCGATTGAAAGTATACAATTCAGTAGCTTTTTCATACTAACTTGGTGATCTAATTGATTCAATTAAATGAGGGTTTTAGCTTTCAAAGATAGCCTAAATTTTTAACTAGCTAATTCAACCCCCTCCCCTTCTTGGCATTTCAACCATTTCAAAACTAACAAGGTGGTTTCTGGGAAAAAAACCTAGAAATTGGTTAAAACACAAGTGTCGCCTAGCGATTCCTTCCACATTGCCAGGCGGTTTCTGGAAAATTCCAAAAACTCGAATAGGAATCACTCAATTGTAGAATTTAAACACAACCAATACTCAAGATATCATGCAATTCATATCAATTACATCAATAACGAGTAAAAGCTCCCATAACTTGGATTTCCTTGCTTAAGCTTGAAAATTTAAAGTTTCCTCTTAATTAACAATGTGCCCCCTTGATGCTTCCAGCAATAGTTCTTAATCCTCACAAAAATGCAGCCCTTTTTCTCTCTCAAAATAATTCCCAAACGATTCCCAAGGTTGCCCTATGTCTTTCTCTCTATGTTCTCTTCTCTCTCTTACTCTAAATTACCTTGATTAATCACAATTAATCCAAAAAACGAAAATTTACATTAAATTAGGGCTTAATTGCCATTCAAGGTTCATTATTGGCTGTTTTTCCAGCCCCTTTGTTAGCTAGGATTTATAGCCTTTCACATTCATGCCAAAAGAAATTTTGGCAAAAAGAAAGTTAGTTTGTATATGTTGTAATTTGTTGTGCCATATTAAAAAAGTTAAACTAGAAAACTCCTTATATATTCAAAGTGGAAAACAGTAGGCTGATCAATGAATTTGAGACATAATATTGAGTTTCCTTTGGATTGTGAACTTTTTAGCTAATTATTTGATGTTGTGATGAATTCCATCAGGAGAATGTGTTTGTTATTATGGTTTCTTCTATCCAATATCGAGCATTGGCAGAAAAGGCAGTGGATGCTTACTACATACTAGAGCACATATACAATCCTATGTCTTTGATGGTGATTATTCAGGTGCTTTTGAATCTACTTGAAAGAAAGGAAATTAGGGTTATATGTGGATCCTCATATTGAAACTTTTTTACTCATGTTAATATTCAGTTATCAGAGCAAGTATTCCAATTAGGGGTGATCATGGATTGGATTTTTAATGATCCAATCCACATCCATTTTGGATCTAAATAATTGGATTAGATTTTCGATCAAAATCTATTTTCTCAGAAAAAGTAGATTTGATTTTTTTTTAAATCCAGATCCGAATATTTTGATCAAGTTCAAAATCCAAAATCTATTTTTCATAAAATAAATTTAAATTGAATTTTCTAAAACTCGTGTCCATAGGGCAAACATCATAAAATTTGGCAGATTTTTTGTCGGAGCTAACGAGTCCAAATTTTAGTATGGGACGGACTCGGTTGACTTTCGCTCTGGGTCGACCGAATTTTGATCGATCCCGACCGAATTTTGGTCGATCCCGACCGAATTTTGGTCGAGCTCGACTTGGTCGAATTCGGCCAAATTTTGGCTGGGGTCGAATTGCCCGAATTTTGACTAGGGTCAACTAGACCAAATTCGAACGAATTTTGATTGAGGTCGACGTGACCAAATTTGGGCCCGGGCCGACTTTGAAAAATTTGGGCCAAGATTGGTCAAATTTCAATTAGGGCCAATATTGCCTAATACGACCAAATTTTGGCCAAAGTTGACTTGTCCAAATATGGCCACATTTTGGTCAGGGTCTGATCAAGCAAATTTTGGTCAGCGTTGACTCCACTAAATTCATCGATCGGGACCGACTCGGCTGAATATGACCAATTTTCGATCACCACCAACTCAACTGAATACAGTCAAATTTCGTTCGGGACTTACTCGACCGAATACAGCTAAATTTGGGTTAGGACCGACTCGACCAAATTTTGGTCATGGCCACCTCGACTGAATTTGGCCAAATTTAGGTCGGGACCAACTCGCTTGAATATGACCAAATTTCGGTCGCGATTGACTCTGCTAAATACGATCAAATTCAGGCCAGGACCAACTCGACCAAATTTCGGTCGAGGTCAACACGACCAAATTTTGATCGGAGCCAACTCGACTGAATTCGGCCTAATTTCAGTCGTGGTCGACTCGGTTGAATACGGCCAAATGTTGATCGTGACCGAATCATTTGAATACGGCCAAATTTCATCATAGGTCGTCTCAATTGAATACGACCAAATTTGGGCTAAGGCCGACTCGACCACATCTCAATCGAAGCCAACTCGATTGAATTCGACCGAATTTTGACCAAAGTCAACTAGGCTGAATACGGCTAAATTTTGGTCATGGTCGTCTAAACCGAATACAGTCAAATTTTGTCTGGGTCGACTCAGCCCAATGCAGTCAAATTTGGGTCAGGGTCAACTCGACCGAATACTTCCAAATTATGTACAAGACCGGCTGGGCCAAATTTCGATCGGGACCGACTTGACTGAATTCGGCCAAATTTTGTATAGGGTCACGCCAACTCAGTCAAATACGACTAAAATTGGGCTAGTCCGTCTCGACCTTTAGCCTAACCTAACCAAAAATATAAATTGAAAATTTAGATTGGATATTTTTTATTATCCATTTTGAAAATCTAGATTTAGAGAATAGATATCCAATCCATAAAATATATAAAATGTATATCATATCGAAATCCAGATCCAATAAAATAGAGTTTAAATGGATTGGATTTTTAATAAAATGGATATTAAATAAATTGGATTAGAGAAAAAATGGATAAAATGGATTAGATCATGAAAATTAGATTTTTTTTTCCACCCCTAGTTTCAAAAATGAAACTATTTGGAACTAGATGTTACTTTTGAACAGAACAATGAAAATGCGAAAGCAATGTAGGAAGAACTTGGGAAGGTATTTATTTTTATTTTAAATTAAGAATGAAATAGGACATCCTTCATCTGTTTTCCTTTTTTCTAGGTTATGTGAGCTTATGGTTACGAGATAGTTCAGACTCTTATTGTGGATATAGAGCTAGAAAAGTGCATGAAGAGAGTCATGAATGAGATAAATGTTAGTATGTTCACGTTTTGCTTTAGTTAGTGTTATTCATATTTCCTTTCCAACTATGCCAACAAAATAGGTGATTGTTTAATATGGAATTCAAAGATTTCCTAGCTGAAAGGTTTTGAATCATTCTTTAGTATTCCTACCTCCTAAAGTCCTGGTACCATTAGCATCATTATCCTGAACAATTGTTTTCCTATACTCATTGGTGTCACCTTAAACACACATACTTAGAGACACTTGCCGAAACTTTATCTTGTTTGAACCAATTGTTTATACATGTTTTTATGTTTTCTTGGTGACCCTTTGCATTGTTATTGTACCATCATAAGTAGCTGCAAGATTGTGGGTGGTCGCAAAAGAGAAAGCTGAAGCAGAGAAGATATTGCAGATAAAGTGAGCAGAAGGGGATGCAGAATCAAAGTACCTAGTTGGGCTTGGAGTTGCTTGTCTGGACTAAGCCATGGGATGAGACTCATTTATCCTGACTAGTCACTACAAAATTAATCTAAATCTTTATAAAATATAATAAAAATTAGGTTTATGGATTTAAAAGAGTTTTTATTTTATTTTATTCATATATGTGGTATATATTTTTTTATGTGATATCGGTCTCACTTCCTTCTTTTGTGATTGTGTATGAAAAATAAAATTTTATAATTTTATCATAGATGACTTTTCCAAATATATCTTACTCCTTCTTTGCCGATATCGTAGCAGTATGGTTCATGTATATTTCCAAAACTATATAGTTGTGTATAAAGATACTTAAAACAAGACATAAATATACTAAAAATACCTAAAAATATTACCTTTAAGGTTTACTCCGTTCAAAAGGTTCTTAGTTTTTAATCCCTACAATTTACAAAAATCACATGACTCTATCCATGCTGAAGGACGAAAACCACATCATTTTTTATAAATGAATAAAAAATTTGATGAACTAAAATTAAAAATATATATTAAACCATTAAAAGCTGAAAAAAAATTATATGCTTACAATATCATATTTTCTTTTGAAAAAACAAAAACTTTTCTTTTAGACTTGTATGTTTTAGAAGAAAATAAATTGTAATTATTTGATGTTTTTAAATGAATGTGTTTCTTGATGGTGGTGACTAAAATAGAAAAATGTCCAGTACAAACGTTTGATATTAGACTTCACATTTATGAATTCCTAACATTTGGGCCCCTAAAGAATTTCCCTAGTGAGAATTAGTAACATCACCGTAAAAGGCTTTGAACAAAACAAATCACCTCGTACTTAATTAACAAACGGATACAAGTAAAAAATCTTTCTTTTCTATATAAAAGTACTCAAACCATGGATGAATACAATATGTGCACAAGGTATATATAACTACTGTTTTCCAGAATCTTTCTTTGGGGTTTCTCCCTGCACGTTCAAACACATCTTTTGCACCTCCAATTTCTTTTTTAGATTCCCACTTTACTCCTTATTTACTCCTTAGTTAAAAGTAATTATACTTTTTTCTTTCTAGCCGACTCATCCCAAATTTATTTTTTAAGCAAATGTCTATATTCGGTGTTTTAAGAATATCGACGTCCGATACCTTTTTTTTGTCCGATATGTTTTTTTTTTTTTTTATGAATGTTGACATCCGGTATTTTTCTTTCTTATTATAAACATCGACATTCAATATTTAGTTTTGTTCTACAAATATTGACATTCGAATTTTGTTTTTTTTACAAATATCGACATATTATTTTTTTTTTCATTACATATGGATGTGATATCCGGTAAACATATATTAAATTATATTAAACTGAATTTTTCAATTAAAATTTAATAAATAATTTATTTAATATAATTATTTTCTAAATATTTATTTGAAATAACATAAAATTAAACACATTTTATTTTTTTAAATTTCAACTTAATAAAATTTTAAAAAAGGATTAGTGAATAATTTAATAATTAAAAATTTAAATATAATTTAAATATATTAACTAGATGTGAAATCCGATAAACATATTCAAACAATGTTTCTTTTTAAATTAAAAGTAATAACTATTAATATAATAAATTTTTAAATATTTATACAAATTAATATAAAGTAAAATATATTTTATTTGTTTAAATTTTAATTTATTAAAAATTTTAAAAAAATTATTAAATACTTAAATTAATATAAATATGAAAATTTAACATCGGATGTGGAAATATGGTTAATATTTTTTTAAGAAATATTTTTTAGAATTACAAATAATAAATATTAAAATAATAATTTTTAAATATTTATAAAAATTAATATAAAGTAAAATTTATTTTATTAGTTGAAATTTTTATTTAATAAAAATTATTAAATATCTAAATTAATACAAATTAAAAAAGTTAACATAATTTTATATATGTTAAGAACGTGGAAATCCAGTTAACATTTCCTAAAAAAATGTTTTTTTAACTATAAAGTGATCGTATGTGAAAAATTAAAGTGATACATTTTTTGTGCATTATTTATCCAAGGATATTCCTAAAACTAAAATTAAATTAAATATGTGAAAAATAAAATAATACATTTCAAGTGTATTATTTATGTAATGGTATTTTCCAAAACTAAAATAAAATATAAATTTAAATTAAATATGTGGAAAATAAAATAATACAATTTTGGTGTATTATTTATCCAAGGATATTTCCTAAAACTAAAATAAAATATAAATTTAAATTAAATAAGTGGAAGATTAAAGTGATACATTTTCGGTGTATTATTTATCCAAAAATATTCCGTAAAACTAAAATAAAATATAAATATAAATTAAATATGTGAAAAATAAAAGAGTTAATTATGTTTTTCATTTCTCAATTAAGCGATTTTGGTTTTTGTCCCTCATCTAAAGTTTGCTCTATTTAGTTTCCTCACGTTTTGAAACACTTGGAATTGGTTCTATTTTTTTTACGCATTTAGTTATTTTTGGCACCTGGCAAACGGATTGTCACGTCATGATTTCGCTTTCAGCTCTGTCTTAAGTTACAATAAACACATGATTTAAAACAAAATTAGTTAAGTTTTTAATTTTGTGGACTAAATTAAAAGAAGGACTTCGGTAATTTATGAAACCTAACCTAAAATTTTAATTTCAGGATTGGCGAGCGGTGGTGAGGACCTTCTACAGATCGTCTTGGTGGGGGGGGGAGGTGGAATGTTGGCAACATCATTCAGGTTTGTACAACGTTGTACAGTGATGAAGAGTGGTAGCAAAGGATTTCATTCTACACAGAGAAATAATGGTTTGAAAATGTCGCAAAGTTGTGCGTGATCTTTAGAAATATCATCTAAAGTGTATTGGTGTGGGGAAAGATTGTTGCTCTTAAATGCAACTAGTGTGAAAAACAATGGCAAATTATTTTGGAGGTGTAGAAATTGGACTATAAGTGACAAATTCCATGACTTTTACTAGATGTCGATTCCGTTTCTATGGTAATGATTTCTTTTTTTCTTTTTCTTTTGCAGTCCCATTCACATTGTAATTACTTTTAATGGGTTAATGAAAAGGAATCTAAAATTGAACGGAAATAATCTGAATTTGAAGTCAGCAGTGGAAAAAAAGTTGAAGAAAATGAAGCTTGTTTGGAAAATAAGAAAGTTATACTAGACTTGATAAAGAAGAATGAAAAGTTGAAGAGGAAATTGCAACAAGAAAAAACATTTGGGAAATTTATGCTATTTTTATTTGTTTTATCGTAGGCATCAACAATTGTATTGGTGTTTATGTTGTTGTTCAAGGTTAATTATAATTAGTTTTGTACTTATTACTTGTAGCAATAATTACTTATGTATTAAACTTGAAGGGTTAAGGATGTCTGAGCTAACTTTTGTGGGGAAGTTATTTTGTATTCCTGAGAATGGTATTAATGAATGATATGAGAATTTGATGTCATTTTTGTGTGTTGTTAAGTAAGACCCTAGAAATTTAAATAATTAAATAAATAATTATTAAATAAACGCAGGTAGTGGGAGTCTTTATGACATTTAATGTTGAATTTTATGATATGGAATAGTACTAGCTCACATGATTGAGAGTACTTGGTTATTATGAGAGGACTCAGGTTATGTATGCCAATTGTGTGTTATTTTAATTGTTTATTATTTTGATAATATGTTTGGTCATGATGAGTGGTAATATAATCATATATGTATAAAAATTATCACGAAATATGAATTGGTTGATTGATTATGCATTAACTTGACAATTGAGTGATGGTGTGTTTGAACCTTGGCTACTGCAAAATAAAGTCCTTTTTGCCAAAATTCTTTTTCGCATGACGGTGAAGGAGCAGAAACCCTAACAAGTGTGGGGCAAGAAGGACTCTAGCAATTTCAATTGGAGCAAGGAGTATCAGGTTAAAGATATTATAATCGTTTAACCTTTTGATGTTTGTTGTATGTGTATTGACGTGATGTTTAGAGTTTTCTTCTAAACTAGGAGACAGACCCATGCGTACGCACGGGTTATATTTTTTTTATTTATTTTGTATATTAAGTAGTAAAATATTATGTAATGAAATATCATGAAAATTATGTTATATTGTTGTAAATGTTGTTATTAAAGTAATGAAGTAGTAAGTAGTAAATCTAAATGATGTAATAATAATTTCAGTTTTAAGTATAATAAATAAAATTCATATTAAATATACTGCAGTTAATTAATTTAACGAAATAATTTAACGAAATAATTATAAAATTGATATTGTACATATTTATCTCGTCCTCGTCCTCATACCCGTCAAAATACTACGTAATATAAAAAAATTATCTTTTTTACTCTATTATTATTATCATTTGAAGAACTATTTTGTTTCGCTAAAAAAATTTTCGTTATTTCCAAAGCATTGGTTATTGTACCACACCTAATCGGTCTAACCAAATAATAATAATAAACAATCACCATATATACACGGAGCAAATAAAGTAACCGGCTTAAGCCGACAGAAGAATAATAGCGGCCTAAATCGCTAAAAGAGTAGCCGGTCTAGACCGGCCACTTTGGAAAACTTAACGAAATCAAAGCATTTCTAAGATTCATCAAGTCCACAATAATCAAACTAAGGGCCTGGGCTATGGCCCAGGCCCAGGCCCACCTACAGCCCAAACAAGGGCCTAACCCATGACGTGGCCAGACATATTAAATAATCTATAAATATGCATAGACCCCATGAATTAAAGGTACGCATTCATTACTTCCATAATCACCAGATTTGACTTTTTTAGAGATTTTGCTGACTTGAGCTTTGTAGTCCCTTCTGCAGGTAACCCATCTCGGGTCCAAACCGATCACACCGAGATACCCATGAGCGACATGTATCAACCAGGAAGAAGCCTATTGAGGAGATGGCGGACCAGAGTAAGGTAATACTTGTGTCTAACATATCTTGTTTGTTCTCTGCAGGAACAATTGGCGCCCACCGTGGGGCACGAGATAATACCTTACCACCCGTTTTTTCCGAAAATGGTTTCTACCCGCAGTAGAGCAGGAGTTAACAAACAAGTTGAAGCAAGCCCCTTAGGACCTGCTAACATCACCCCGGATCTGGCCGCCATCCTAGACAGTCAAGCCAAGATGCAACAGGAGCTGGCTGACTTGAAGAAGCGCAGCTGATGAGATGGAGGCACTACGACAGGAAAACTCTCGCCTAAGGCGAAAGATTAAGGCCAATCCCACTCAAAAGGGAAAGGCCAAGAAAACATCTGATGTCGCAGGGTCCCTAGTAGGGATCACAACGGGTCGGGTCGGGCACGGATAATGTCTACCCGCAACCCGACCCGCAAAAAAAAAAAATATGCCCGCTACCCACCCGTTTACCCGCCGGGTATCCGCTTAAAAAATACTCGTGGATATTTTTAAAACCCGCGGGTACCCATGGATACCCGATACCCGCAAATATTCAAAAAAAATATATGTTTTATAAATTTTTTAATATAAATTTATAAAAATAAAATAAAATAAAAATTAAATTAAATTTTAATTATAATTATAATTATATTTGACATAATAAAATATACTATTAATTTTAATTTTAATTAAATTTAACTTAAAAAATATAAATTAAATTTTAATTTTAATATTTTCCGAGTAACGGGTACCCGCGGGTACGAATAGTATGATACTCGTACCCGACCCATTTATAAGCGGGTATTAAAAACCCGCTACCCGCTACCTGCAGATAATAAATACCCGCGGGTAGTAACTATCCGCCGCGGATTTTATCCGCGGATATCCGCAGGTATTTTTGCCATCCCTAGTCCCCAGCTTTCCAGCCTACTGAAGAAGAAAGCGAGTACAATCCTACCTCGCACACCTTCACCACCACCCAACAAACTCCCATCCTCTCAACCCATCATACTCACTTCCATTCCACCCTCCCAGGAAATACTACGACTCCCACCCCCGCCGCCACCCTGACCACCACATACATCCCGCCCTACAACATGCCTACCACACTACACACCACTCATATCCCACCCTACAACCCTCACAACCTTCCTACTACCCATATCCCTCCTCACAACTTCACCTCCACTTTTCCCACCCTTGTCCACCATCCCATCCCTCCTTACTCGCTACCATCTCACCAACCCAAGCGTCGTCACCCTTTCACCGATTTCATCGCCAACACCCCCTCCCCACCCAGTGGGAACCTTTCACGCTGGAACGTTACATTGGTGAAACCGACCCCGATGAACACCTCAAAGTCTACATCACCCACGTCGCCCTCTACACTTCCCATGATGTCGTTTTTTGCAAAGTCTTTCCTACCACCCTGAAAGGCCCTGTCCTCGAATGGTTTACCACCCTCCTGCCATACTCCATTGACTGCTTTGACACCCTCTCCCACATGTTTACCACTCACTTCACCAGCAGTCGCCCGCATCAAACTACAACAATATCACTCCTCGGTGTCAGACAAAAACAAGACGAGACACTTCGGGCATTCATTGATCGATTCAGTAAGGTTGCCCTTCGCACACCACACCTCAACCAAGAAATGATACTTCAGTGCATGACCCTCACTCTTAAACCCGGCCCCTTCGCCAACAACGTCTACCTGCACCCACCCGCCTCCATACATGAATTGAAACTGCGTGCTACCGATTACGTCCGTATGAAGGAAATGCAAACTTTCCCTACAAAATTTTGCAATGACTATGCACCCTCTACTGCCACCCCCACTCCACAACCTCCTCATCCTGATCCGAGACCTCGAGAACCCCAACAACCCCGCTTCACCAGATACGCCCCCTAAATGTCCACAGATCCTGCCTCCTTGATGAAGCCTTACAGGCCGACCTCATCCCACCACCACGCAAGAAGACCACTCCCCTCAACGCGGACATGACTAAGTATTGCCGCTATCACCGAAACCACGGCCATACCACAGAGGAATGTAAAGCACTCGAGGAAAAAATTGAAGAACTGGTTCGTGCTGGCCATTTTCGCCGCTTTGTCCGTAAAGATGACAACTCCTTCCGATCTCATCACCCTCCTCGTTCCGACCACCGATGCCCTCCCTGTGACTCTCGCCACGGTAAACGCCTAAACCAACCCGCAAACCATGACCCTCAACCGGCTCGCACCAACGTTACCCCCGTCGACCCTCCTCTACGCGGCATTATCAACACCATCTCTGGTGGTTTTGCTGGTGGAGGATCCACATCATCTGTCAGGAAGAGACACCTCCGCCATATCCAATCCATCAACCACATAACCCATTCTCATCACAGACGTCGCATGCCCCCCATAACCTTCACAGACGATGATTTTCAAGGCCTTGACCACCAGCAAGATGACCCTATGGTCATCACCGTTGAAATAGAAAACTACGCAGTCAAAAAAGTCCTCATCGACCAAGGCAGCTCCGTTGACATCCTCTATTGGGCTACGTACCAAAAACTCCAACTCTCAGACACCGCCATGGTCCCATACAATGAACCGATATATGGCTTTTCTGGGGAAAAAGTTTCCACCTGCGGCTACATTGACCTCCATATCATTTTCCGCGATGGTGCCCAAACAAAGACAATTCCCATTCGCTTCCTTATCGTCGACGCACCTACATCTTATAATGTCCTCCTCGGCTGCCCTTCACTCAACACTCTTGGCGCTGTTGTTTCCACACCTCATCTGGCCATGAAGTTCTCCTCCCCATCTGGTGACATCCTCACCATTTATGGCAACCAACGCCTTGCACGCGAATGCTACATGGCCAGCCTACACCCACAGCTTCCCATCCTTCAAACCAATCATATTGAGCGACCACCCAGCTCTGAGATCACCTAATCTAGTGACGATCTAGACCCCAGAGTGGGCCGGGATGTCCTCCTCGAACATGTCGAAGAAACCACCCCCCCTAGAGCTCCCTAATGGCCACACCATCAAACTCGGTATTGGGCTAGAATCTAAACAACGTGATATCCTAACACACACCCTTGTCAGCAACATGGACCTCTTTGCTTGGTCAGCTACTGACTTACCTGGAGTTGACCCTCACGTGGCATCCCACAAGTTATCAATTTACAAGGAGGCCCGGTATGTCTCTCAGAAAAAACGTAAACTTGGTGAAGAACGACGCCTAGCGGCCAAGGCCGAGGCCGATAAGTTGCTAAACACGGGGTTTATCGAAGAAGCCCACTACACCATTGGCTCTCTAACGTGGTCCTGGTCAAGAAAGCCAATGGCAAGTGGCAGATGTGTGTTGATTACACGGATCTTAACAAAGCTTGTCCTAGGGATGCCTATCCCTTACCCAATATTGACCGACTTGTCGACGACGTAGCCGGTAACAAGGTCCTCAGTTTTCTTGATGCATACTCTGGTTATAACAAAATTCCCATGGCCGCATCCGACATGAACAAAACTGCCTTCATCATAGACGACGCCAACTACTTCTACAAGGTCATGCCATTTGGTCTCAAAAACGCGGGAGCAACCTACCAACGACTGATGGATAAAGTCTTCAGCCATTTAATGGGCAAATGTGTCGAAGTATACGTTGACGACATGGTTGTCAAATCCCAAAGTCATCACTAGCACGCTCAGAAACTATCAACAGTCTTTTCCACGTTACAACAGTACAACCTCCGCCTCAACCCTAACAAATGCGTTTTCGGTGTCGACCCAGCGCGGCATAGAGGCTAACCCTGAAAAGTGCAACGCGATCATTGAAATGCGAAGCCCCACCAGTGTCAAAGAAGTACAACGCCTCATAGGCCGCCTCACTGCCATCTCCTGCTTCCTTCCCAAACTAGCCGAACAAACTCAACCCATCATTCAGCTGCTCAAAAAATCCGCCAAATTCATGTGGAATGATGATTGTGAACAAGTTTTTCAAAAGCTAAAAACCACCCTCACCTCACCACCCATCCTCTAGAAATCGGATACTCATCAACCCTTACTGGTCTACATCACCGCCACAGATCACACCGTCAATGCCGCATTAGTTCAAGATGTCGGCGGCACCCAACATCCTGTTTACTTCGTCAGCAGAACCCTGCAGGACCCCGAAACTAGGTACCAAATGGTAGAAAAATTAGCCCTATCCCTGGTACAAGCAGCCCGACACCTTCGCTCGTATTTCCAAAATAATAACATTATCGTCAAAATTGACTACCCGGTCCAAAAGATATTGCAGAAACCAGACCTTGTGGGGCGGATGTCGTCCTGGGCCGTTGAGTTATCCAAATTCAACATCCGCTACAAACCTCACGGCCCCATCAAAGCTCAATGCCTTCTAGACTTTGTCAACAATCTCCAACGAACTCCTGAAGAGGACCAATGGACACTTTATGTTGATGGTTCGTCAAACCCAAAGGGGGCAGGTGTCGGCATTGTACTAGAAGGCCCCAACGATATACTCATCGAAAAATCCCTCCATTTCGCCTTCAAGACGTCTAACAACCAAGCCAAGTACGAAACCATCCTTGCCGGCTTATCCTTAGCCCGCGAGGTTGGTGTCAAGTCACTAACATGCAAAACCGATTCCAAGCTTACCGTCGGCCATTTAAATGACGAGTTTCAGATAAAAGACCCTACCCTCCTACAATACTATCATCTGGTCTGGAAAGTCGTCCAGTCTGCCTTCGAACAAGTCTACATCCAACACATTCCCAGATCCGAAAACGTTAGAGCCGACATATTATCCAAACTAGCCAGCACCAAATTAAAAAGCCGTCACCGATCACTATTGTAGCAAACGTTGTTTGCCCCCTCTATCACAAATACTTGCCATACCCTAACCCAACACCAAGTCGACAATTGGACAACTCCTTACATCCAATACCTCCAAACCGATAACCCCCCACCTGACGCTGACAGGACTTGGATAACTAAAGTCGCCAGGTACACGATGATAGGCGATGACATATACAAACGCGGATACGGCCAACCACTTCTCAAATGTGTCACTGCAGAACAAGCTCAGTACATCATTAGAGAGTTACATGAAGGCATATGCGGGTATCATTCCGGCGCACGCACCATGACTACTAGAATCCTTGGCGCCGGTTACTTCTGGCCGACCATGGAGGCAGACTGCCATGACTTCGTCAAAAAATGCATACCATGCCAGAAACATGGCAACCTTATCCACCAGAAATAGGAGCAGCTCCACTCTATACTATCCCCGTAGCCCTTCGAAAAGTGGGGAATGGACATCCTTGGCCCTTTCTCCCCTGGCAAAGGTCAAGTAAAGTTCTTGATAGTAGCCATCGACTACTTCACCAAGTGGATAGAGGCCAAACCATTAGCCTCCATTACAGCCCAACAAGTCCAACAATTCGTTTGGAAGGATATTATATATCGGTATGGCATCCTACACATAATCATCACCGACAACGGTCGACAATTTATAGACAAAGAACTTGCTAAATTCTATATTGGCATAGGCATCAAACATGTAACCAGCTCTATTGAACACCCACAGACCAATGGACAGGCCGAGGCCGCAAACAAGGTTATACTAGTAGAACTGCGTAAGCGGTTGGACAACGCCAAGGGCCGATGGCCAGAAGAATTAGTGGAAGTGTTATGGGCTTACAGGTGTACCCCTCAATCAGCAACAAACGAATCTCCATTCAGCCTAGTATACGGCGTAGACGCCATGATACCCGTTGAAATTGGTGAACCATCTTTGCGCCGAGAACTATACGACCCAATCCAAAATCATCAAAACATGACCACCTTGACCTTCTGCCCGAGTTAAGAGAAAAAGTCCAAATACGCAACTTAGTTGCCAAACAGCGAGTGGCCAGAAAATATAATGCAAACTATGCCCAAGATCGTTCGCAAATGGGGACTTAGTTTGGAGAATGGCCAGCAGTGCAAGAAAGAAGGATGACAAGTTCTCCGCCAATTGGGACGACCCATACTGAATACGTGAAGATGCTGGAGGAGGAGCGTATAGGCTTGAGCAATTATCGGGGGAAGAAATACCCAATACATGAAATGTGTCTCATCTCAAGTTTTACTTTAGTTAAAGACATGTATTGTAGCACATACTTGTAACCCTGGGTGTACTCTTTTCCCTCACCTGGTCTTTTTTTCCTAAGGAGGGTTTTGGCCAGGGAGGTTTTAACGAGGCACCCCAAATTTCATGAATAAAACAAAGGGTTCTTCACCTCACGACTACTTCTTACCTCACTTCTAACACGCTTTTAGTTCTCCACCCTTACCACAAGTAAGCGGCCTGGGTCGAACACCCTTAACTTGATGTTAATTCGTTTTTAGTTCCCCACCCTTACCACAAGTAAGCGGCCTGGGTCGAACACCCTTAACTTGATGATAATTCGTTTTTAGTTTCCCACCCTTATCACAAGTAAGCGGCATGGGTCGAACACCCTTAACTTGATGTTAATTCGTTTTTAGTTCCCCACCCTTATCACAAGTAAGCGGCATGGGTCAAACACCCTTAACTTGATGTTAATTCGTTTTTACTTCCCCACCTTTATCACAAGTAAGCGGTCTGGGTCGAACACCCTTAACTTAATTCATTTTTAGTTCCCCACCCTTATCACAAGTAAGCGGCGTGGGTCGAACACCCTTAACTTGATGTTAATTCGGTTTTAGTTCTCCACCCTTATCACAAGTAAGCGGCCTGGGTCGAACACCTCTAAGGTAAAATCGCATTCGCAAACCAAAACACTTCTTTATCGAATTAAACACTCTAAAGCAAACACTACATACATCAAACTCCCACTTACAATTATATCATACCACAAACGCGCCGCTATAACACAAGTTATTGATATCAAACAAACAACATAGCATACACAAAGCATTCGTCACATTAGCACAAAAGTAATTAGTGTACGGGTTATTACAAACTTATAATCAATATCAAATTGGAAGTATTAAAATAACGGTTCTAAGTCGCCTCTTGGTCAGCATCCTTCGCAGCCGCGCCATCAACGTTCGCATCTGCATCCTCCGCCCCCTTCCCCGCATCCTCGACAGCTCCTTATCGGCCATGGCAGACACATTCCACAGCAATTACCCTCTCTGGCACCACTATGTCCCTTCGAGCACCTTTCTCAAAGATTGGCGTACAGTTTAGCCACGACTTCAGCAACCGCGACCACCGAAATAGCGACTGTTGTGTTCGCACATCTACCGCTACCCACTCGTACCAAGTCTTTGCCGGCCAGCTGCTTTCCGCCAACTCCTCAGGTGGATCTTCCCTAACTTCAACTACCTTTCCATGGGGATCCTCCCTATGTTTCCTGATTCCTCCCTATCACTATAATCCGCCTGACTACTCCCACTCCCTCCAGACCTCTCACTACTCGAACTCGACAAGGAAACCCTATCACTACTACTAGACATACCTTATTCTTTTTAGGATGACGGAGGATATAAGGAAGATATCAGACAACTCTAATGCACATGAAGTAAATGATCTCAGATTTTTTGCAAATGAAGCAATATGGGCACACTGCCAACAACATCTTCATTTATAGACATGAATTCCAAACGTCATAACTCCTTCCCGCCAAAAGTCACAACCCATTCTAATCGCCACAAGGCATACCAAAAGTCATAAAGCATCAAAAATGACGACACAAAACCCCTTTAGATTAGACTTCTGACACCCCTTCACCTACCACAAACCCCTTCACCTGCCACAAACCTCTTTACACTTTTAGCCTTAACACTGTTCATCATACTTAAAGGCTGGGGGACTGGTGTACCACACCTAGCCGGCCTCACTAACACGTTAGCACTTATCATTCTTCACCGCCATATATATATCGACGAAGGCTAGGGGACTGGTGTACCATACCTAGCCGGTCTAACCAAATAATAATTATAAACAATCACCATATATACGCGGAGCAAATAAAGTAACCGACCTAAGCCGACAGAAGAATAATAGCGGCCTAAGCCTCTAAAAGAGTAGCTGGTCTAGACCGGCCACTATGGAAAACTTAACGAAATCAAAGCATTTCTAAGATTCATCAAGCCCACAATAACCAAACTAGCCCACCTACAGCCCAAACAAGGGCCCAACCCATCATGTTGGCAGACATAATTAATAATCTATAAATATGCATGGACCCCACGAATTAAAGGTACGCATTCATTACTTCCCTAATCACCATATTTAACTTTCTTAGAGATTTTGCTGACATGAGCTTCAGAGTCCCTCCTGCAGGTAACCCCTCTCGGGTCCAAATCGATCACACCGAGATACCCATGAGCGACATGTATCAACCGGGAAGAAGCCTATTAAGGAGATGGCGGACCAGAGTAAGATAATACTTGTGTCTAACATATCTTATTTGTTCTCTACAGGAACAGTTATGTTCATATTTAAAAAGTTTTTTTAGATCTCTAAAGTATTTTTCATTTTATCATATCCTTGATTATATAATTGTTTTCCTTCGTGTGATTTCATTCAATGGTCTCTCAAATTGTTTCTAAGACACACATTTGATAATTTTTTAATATTTTTATTTTCATAATGTAAAATATTATTTTGATATATTTTGTATAATTATCTTTTATATTTTAACTCATTATCATACTTTGATTTTGTCACTATAATTGTATAAATAAATTTTATTTACTATAATATAAAATTTAATGTAATTTTTATGAATTTTCTTTTATCACTCCCATCATATATTGAAGTTCAAAAGATACAATATTTATGTTAAAAATTTATTATTATTAGTTTAATATTTGTTCTTTGCGATATTTGGGTCAAGTGATTTATTATAACTTTTATTAGTATATAAAAAAAGAGATTCATTAGATTTTAAAAAATAAAATTGAAGTAAAGATACATTTAACATATATTTTAATCTGAATATTTGTTTTCATTTTATATTTATTTACAAATTAAATTTTATCAGCTACAATTTATTAATGTTTGCAAATTTAACAAAATTTTTGGTTCTCATGAAATTTTATTTTATTTTCTAATTTAAAATATATACAATTATAACATAATTTCTTTATAAATATTTGATATTAGAGAAACAACCCTCCTCTTAATATTGAATAATTGATAATATTATGTTTCCTTTGTCATAATCTTTTATTATTTTATAATAATTAATTAATTAATATTAAAACAATAAGAAAGTTGGTATGGGTATGAGTACAACTATATACCCGTTACCTTGTGAGGATGGGGATGAGACAAAAGTTTGATACCCGTTGGGTTGGATATGGGGATGATGATGAATTTTTCCATGGGGATCATGAGTATGAGATAGTGAAACTTGTCTCTACCCCGTCTTGTTGTCATTCCTATATTAAAATAATAAAATATTGAAAGTATTATGTAATGAAATATTATGAAAATTAAGTTATATTGTTGTAAATGTTGTTATTAAAGTAATTAGTAAATCTAAATGATGCAATAATAATTTCAGTTTTAAATATAATAAATAGAATTGATATCACAATATAATATAATTAATTGATTTTACGAAATAATTATAATAGCCTATGATCAGTGCGTATATATTTTTTATTTTAATTTTTTTTGAAATAATAATATATTTGTTATTATATTTATTTAACCATTAAAAATACTAATAATAATATTATATAAATTATAAATTATAAAAATTTTAAAGGATTAAAATTCTATTTAACAAAAGTATTTAGTATAACAACGTTTTCTATAATTAAAAAAAACACACTTATAATAATAACACAATTATGAATAGTAATAATAATAATAAAAATAATAATGATACTAATAATAATAATAATATTTATGCTATAAATATTAATATTAATGCTAACACTAAGACTAATGTCAACTATAATAATCTATAATTATATATAAAAATATACATTAACAACAAAACAAATAAAAATGATAAGTAATTGAAATACGATCTCGTAGTAAATTAATTTAAAATGTATGTCTAACTATAATAATAATAATAATAATAATATCATTATGATAATATATCATAGTGATAAAATAATAATAATACAATAACTACATATGTAAAGAGATATACATTTGTTGTGTCCTCTTTTATTTATACAATTTTATCCTCTTATTATTTGTTAAATTAAAATAATTATTCATAATAAAAACTATTTGTCCATTTTATCATTTTAATAATTTTAGTAACTATATTTTTAATTCAAATAATTACACAAATATAAAAATAAAATGAACAACAAAATAAAGAAAAAGTACAAGTAATCGAGATATGATCCCATAGTAAATAAATGTAAAATGTGTGTTTAACTATAATAATAATAATAATAATAATAATAATAATAATAATATCTTGTAGTGATAATAATAATAATAATAATAATAATAATAATAATACAACTACATATATATAAAGAGATAAACAACTTTGATCTCCTTTTTTGTTTTTTCAAATTTATCCTCTTAATTGTTATATTTTAAACTTAAATAATTATTTAAAATAAAAAAATTATTTTTCAGTTTTATTATTTCACTAATTTTAGTAACTATTTTTTTGAATTGAAATAATTATTCAAATGTAAGGATGAATAAACAACAAAACAAATAAAAGGGTAAAGTAATTGAAACATGATTCATAGATAGTAAGTAAAAGTAAAATGTGTATGTAACCATAATAATAAAAACAACAACAACAACAACAACAACAACAATAATAATAATAATAATAATAATAATAATAATAATAATAATAATAACTATTATAATAATTATAGTTCTAATTAATAATAATAATAGTAATAATTATAATAATAGTAATATAATAATATAAATAATTGTAGTTAATAATGATAATAATAATACTTATAGTTGGTAATAATATTGGTCATAATAATTATAGTTGATAACAACAATTATAGTTAACAATAATAATAATTATTATTATTATTATAATTAGAGCTGATAATAATAATAATAATAATAACAATAATAATAATAATAATAATAATAATTAGAGTTATAATTGATAATAATAATAATAATCTAAAAATGAAATAAAAAAATATCATGAAAATTAGGTTATATTGTTGTAAATGTTATTATTAATGAAATGAAGCGTAAATTCAGTCTTAAATATAATAAATAAAATTCATATCATAATATGATGCCGTTAATTAATTTTACAAAATAATTATAATAGTATATGACCCATGCACATTTTTTTTATTTATTTCAAATCTGTTTAGAATAACAATATTATTGTTATTATATTTATTTAACCATTAAAAATAATAATAATAATAATATAAATTATAAATTATAAAATTTTTAAAAGATTAAAAATCTATTTAGTTAAAGAATTTAGTATAATAACGTTTTTTTATAATTAAAAAATGAACTTATACTAATAACATCAATATGAATAATATTAATATATGCGGATGCCCGCGGATATCTGCGGATAAAATCCGTGACGGATAGTTAGTACCCGCGAATATTTAATACCTGCGGGTAACAGGTATTTTAATACTCACTTATAAACGGGTCGGGTGCGGGTATCATACTATCCGTACCCGCGGATACCCGTTACTTGTAAAAAATTAAAATTAAAATTTAATTTATATTTTATGAAGTTAAATTTAATTAAAATTAAAATTAACAGTATATTTTATTATGTCAAATTTAATTATAATTATAATTTAATTTAATTTATATTTTATTTTTATAATTTTATACTAAAAAATTTATAAAAATATATATATTTTTAAAATATTTGTGGGTATCAGGTATCCACGGGTACCCGCGGGTTTTAAGAATATCCGCGAATATTTTTTAAGCGGATACCCGACGGGTAAACGGGCGGGTAACAGGCGGATTTTTTTTTTGGCGGGTCGGGTTGCGGGTAAGCATTATCCGTGTTCGACCTGACCCCGTTGCCATCCCTAGTGTAGAGGCAAAGGTGTGACCTTTTTGGAGCAAAACGAAACTCTAGAAGAGCTTTAATGCTGGAAATCTAGGTTAGAGGAGTTGAAGCTTGTGCTTGATTGTTTTTATATAATTGCGTTATGTATGGATTTATGTATGCTTCTTTCTTTTTCGCGAAATTATGGTGTTCTGGAATTTTCCCATAAATCGTCTGGCGGCATTAAAGGCCTGCCAAGCGAATCATGAATCTTGTGCTTGTTTTCTGGGTTGGTTATGAACCGCCTTGTGACAAAGTTGAACCGTCAGGCAACGTGAACTGGGTTTTCCAATTTTGGAATTTTGCTTGGTTCTTAGGACGTGCTTTAGTGTTGTGAGAATATATCTAATCTAAATTAACGTGTGCATATAAATTGTATGATTTACCATTGTGGGTATGATAAATGGATGAATTGGTGATTTCATGAGTATGATGGTTTGCCTTGATTTGGGAGGAATGGGAATGTGATTTAACTATGGCAATTGTGATGATTTTAATGCATGTATTTTTGGAATGAATATGCCTGAACACTAAGTACATGATGAAATGCCATATTGCATGAAATTGCACGATTATCACTGAGTTGGAAAATTTGAGGGTTCTCGTAGGTGTAAAAGAATCTGGGTTCAACCTAGAAACTGATGCACTGCCTGGCGGTACAAGTTAGTCGCCATGCAGTAGAACCCTAAATTAGAATGGATGTATGAACACACACACACACACACACATATATATATATATATATATATAAATATATATATATATATATATATATATATATAAATCTTATGTGTAAAAACCAATAGAGTAAAGTCTAAATTTAGTTGCATCGTTCATGTATGAGTGCATAAACTTATATGCATACATGGCTGGTATAATCTATATCAACGCGAGAATGCATACATAAACTTATGAATAAGTATATGAGGGATAAAACCCATGTGTTGGTGAAATTTGAGTCTAGAGTAATGATATACAAGAATTAATTGCTGAATTTTAATGTTTGTAGGTATGTTTTATTATTGGTTAAATCTAAGTGTTGGTTAGGTTCCGTTGGATAAATATGGTTACTTAAATGTGAATGATGAATGTACTTGTTTATAAGTGATGAGTATTGAATTAAGGTATGAGTTGTATGATTAAACAATTGAACCCATTTAAGTAAAAGAGTATATGTATTGATATTCTAGATTGTGTGGTTTGGGAAATTGGGTTCATTGGAACCTGAGTTAGAGGAGAAAAACCAATAATTGGTATGTTACTAGTGTGGCTACTGATGGTTCAACCTGCACCACTAGGCGATAAGCCAAAAAGAGAAATTTGGAGCAAAACCCGAGAGCTAGTGCCTGACGACGTAAGGGGTTCCGCCAGGCGAGCCTAATGGTATTGGAATTTCGGTGCGAGCATGCTAGGTTGGAGCATGACATTCCTTGAGTTCCAGTACTTGCTTGAGACCCTAAGACTTGTGTTGCCATGCTTCTTGTTTGTGTTGTTGGTGCTCTTTGTCGTTGGTTCATGTTTGCTGCAACCATGGGTGTGGATCTCCTTCTACTAGTGGAGCTTTGGTTTGATGGTCCTGCAACGTTGCTAACTCCACTGCCAGTTGGAGTTCTTTGTGTGTGTCCTTATCAATTGGGTATGTAATAAAGATTCACAATTGCATATTTTGGAAGAAAAAAATTTGAAAAAATTATAGATGTGCTTTTACCTTTCTATTTATGATTCCTTTCTACAACTTTTGTCTCACCCAACACAACATCCTGACCCACCACTTCCTCCAATCCACCATCACCAAAAAAGTGAACAACATGTTGAACATATATATCAACCTCTTCATTAGTCTCATATACAAAGTTAGTTAATACTAGTGCTTCCTTGTCATCATTTAACAATCTCATATTGTTTAATAGTTTTTGTTTTGATCCCTTCCACCAAAGTTTCACATCACCATCATATTTAAACTCTTTAACGACGCCCAATGTTTCAAAATAGGACAAAAAATATGGATCAATCCCTTTAACAACATGAATTTCACCCTTAACGTATTTCAATCCCCTATTCCTTTCGAACCTACCCATATGATGAAAAGTAACAACGAACCCCATTTCTAGCCTTACATTTTAAATCAACACACAAAGTATACAAATTGAACCATACATGAACAGAAAAAAAACAAATCAAACCAAACAATAAAAAAAATTGTCAACACCCCTTTTTGTCCGGGTTATAATGTATTTTACTTTTTTTCCTCATAATCTTATTTTACTTTTATTTTGTTTTTTTTTCTTTTCATCTTATTTTACTTTACTTTACTTTTATTATTATTATTCTATTCTATTTTTTATTTTATTTTATATTTTATTTTATTTTATTTTGTTTTATTATTATTATTCTATTCTATTTTTATTTTATTTTATTTTGTTTTATTTTATTTTATATTATTATTATTTTCTTCGATTTAATCTTATTTTATTTATTTTTATTTTATTTACAATTTTCTTTATATTCCTTTTTTACTTTTTATTATTTAAGAAAAAATAAAATAGATTAAAAAAAATAATAAGAGAGAGAAGATTGCATAGATCAATGGAAAGATGGTGTCTATGGTGGACAGGAGATAGGGTAGCCATGTTGCAGGAAGCAACCCCCCTTTCCACTTCTCACATGGCTCAAGAAATATAGGCATCAGGAATTCATGATGAACCACACAAAGGAGAATCAAATTGAAAAAACAAACACAGGGAAACATTACTACAAAAGAGGGGAAGTAACATCTTTGAGAAGGGGAAGAGAGATTGAAGAGATCGGCAAGAGTCGTCCTCACAATGTCAACAACACATAACCCCAACCCAATACCACCGTGAATCATCAACGCCATTCCACCTACACAAATACAAACACCACCCGAATTTGCATACACCACAAACAACACAATACAACACTCCAAATTCATCATCACAACCCAGCACAATTCGGAACAGTAAAGCACAAGTCGAAAGGGGATAGTGATGGCGGCTCCGATCACAGTTGGGGCGCGGCAGTAAGGCTCGAAGGCGTAGCTTCCAAACCCGGTGTGGCTCGTGCGGGAAGAGGCTCAAGAACCTTGAAGCACCTCGGAGGCCGACGTCGCTTTTGGTATGGTTTAGCGCCGTCGCCAGCGGCTTTGACAGACCGGGGAGTTGGTGTCTCGCGTGAAGGGAAGTGGTGCCATCATGTGGTCGCGCGGGGGGAAGAAGGAAGAAAAGAGGCGATTCGGGAGGCTTGTTCTAGCCGGCGACACCTTTGACGGTGACCGGTGGCGGCGGCGACGTCTTTTGCCGGCGGTGGGACGTGCAGTGACGGCGGTTGCTGTTGGAGTCGTGGTGGTGGTCTGCGGTGATGAGGAAGGAGCTGTTTGTGTTTGTGAAGGAGAGCTCACTTCATTAGGGTTTGAAAAATTGGATTTGTTTTACTCTGCGCACCCCTTTTTCTTTTATCTTGCACCCCTGTTTTAATTTTATGCTGCGAGTACCCCTTGATATTTACTAACGTCACACCCCTTTCCACACTTGTTTCATACGCACCCCCTTTTTTCCTTTATCTCGCACCCTTGTTTTAAATTTTGCTGCGAGTACCCCTGATATTTACTAACCTCGCACCCCTGCCACACTTGTTTCATGCTTTACCCTACGCACCCCCTTTTTCCTTTATCTCGCACCCCTGTTTTAATATTATGCTGCGAGTACCCCCTGATATTTACTAACCTCGCACCCCTGCCACACTTGTTTCACATTTTACTCTACGCACCCCATTTTTCCTTTATCTCGCACCCCTGTTTTAAATTTTGCTGCGAGTACCCCTGATATTTACTAACCTCGCACCCCTGCCACACTTGTTTCATGCTTTACCCTGCGTACCCCCTTTTTCCTTTATCTCGCACCCCTATTTTAATTTTGTCTGCGAGTACCCCTAATATTTACTAACCTTGCACCCCTGTCACCCTTGTTTCATGTTTTACTTCGTGCGCCACCATAATTAATAACCTTGCACCCCTGTTTATGTTTATCTTGTTTTGGGCCTGTGTTTTATGTTTACTCCATGCACCTCACACATTACTCATGCACCCTATTATTATTATTAATTTTTTTTCTTTCTTTCACTTTTGTCCTTTTGTTACTAAATTTTCTTTTATCCTTTTTTGTCATTTATCTATTTTTTTTTCTAAAAAAAAAGAGTAAACAAAAATGTTTTAAATTATAAAAATTACAAAAAAAATAGAAAAATAGAAAAAACGGAAAATGTTCTTTTTTTGCTTTATTGTGTTTGTCCGGTCGCCTGCACCGTGTGACACTCATTTTCAAAAATACCAAAAATAGTTTTTTTCTCTCTTTTAGTGTTTGCCCGACCGCTCGCGTCGTATGACACATATTTTCAAGTAATTCAAAAAATACCAAAAAAAAATACAAAATTTTTTAAAATACAAAAATATCAACATTTTCAAGCAAAAAGTCTTTTTTAAGAACTACGTGATCCTTAATTCTCCACCGTGAGATACCTAGGAGCAAGGGCAGTCCTTGTCAGGTTCACCTCTAACAAAAATCAAATCTTTTTTCTCAATTTTTTTTAAATATCTTTTAAAGAACTACGTAACCCTGATTTTTCATTTTTAATGAGAATACGTAGGACCGAGGTCAATCCTTGTCGGGCCCAAAAAATTAAAAAAATATTTTTTTGTTTCTTTTTAATATTTTTGTCTTATTATTTTTGGGGAAAATTAATATTTTGAAAACCACATCAACTTTGCATTTTTAATTAAAGGTACCGCCCTCGAGCGGGCGCGATAGGGTGCTAACACCTTCCCTACGGTAATCGACTCCCGAATCCAAAATATGGTTTTTCGCAGACTTACTTTATTTTTATGGTTTTTCCATAGTTTTCCAAAAATAACTGTGGTGGCGACTCCCAATCTCTTTTTAAAACCCGTTTTCTTTGTCGGTTCGCCTTCCCGTCGCGATTTCGGTTGCGACAACTGGCGACTCCACTGGGGATGCTAGAGAGTCAAGTCATTTAATTAGATATGTAAACTTGATGTGATTTTGCTAATGTTTTCTTTCCCCATTTCTTTCATTTGTGTATTCTTGTCTTTGTATGTGTTTGTATATATTTTCGTTTTGGATTAATTGTGTGTGAATTACTTTGCTTATTTTGATATATATGGAATTGTTCTACTTGCTTGGGAAATTTTCTGGTTGTTTTGCAGGTGGGGGTTTGGGTATGCGTCATTCTCCCTTCACACACACATTGTGCATATCATGAGTGGGGCCCTATACCCGGGTCTGTGTAACTTAGAATTAGAGGGGATTGTGTAGCAGTGCCACAGTGGATGAACTTCCCAAGTGGTCATTGTGAGAACCCCAACTAGAGTTTGCTTGTTTTCTTGGTACTCTCACTCTTTGTTGTATACCAACTATTGTGGGAAATATCATGAAGTGGGCCATAGCTCTAGTGACCTTGATCCTTAAGTTTAGGGAACCATCCCGGTGAGCGCAGGTACTTCACCCTAGACCTTAAGCACCAAACCTCTATTAAGCACAAAGGGAGATTGCTTGCTTTAATCATCATCTTGTGGTGTGCATAATGTA
>Ga0214544_1001067_pt1 | contig 55301 bp, 32 predicted proteins | sample CNSS3metaG_FD_160074 | JGI IMG/M metagenome (GOLD analysis project Ga0214544, IMG submission 160074) | Root nodule microbial communities from cowpea collected in UCLA plant growth center, Los Angeles, California, USA - CNSS3 | ecosystem: Host-associated > Plants > Roots > Nodule | place: USA...
TTTTTTTAGATTTTTTTTAAAATTTTTTTTTTTTTTTTTTTTTTTTTTTTTTTGTTGAAAGAAAAAGATATGTTCTTTCTAACTTTTTAATAAATGTATACTCTGTATGATTGCTGAAAAATTCAATAGTCTCTATTTGAAAAATCAAATTTTGAGAAAACATGTAAATTGAAATATATATGTTTAAGATTGTTATTTTATATAATGGTATTTTCCTTGGCACTAATGGTAAGAAGGATTAACTATGTTAGTGTATATAATAAAAATTTATGGAAATTAAATTAAGATGATTTTTAATTTTTTATATTGCTCACCATTTAATTTTAATAAATATTAAAATATGAAATCAAATATAATAAAATGAATATTACAACAAAATTAAGATATTTTTTTTTTACTTTATCTTCCTCATCTATGACTTCATTATCTTTTCAATAATAAAATTAATTACAAAGTCATTCATTGTTCGAAATGTGTTTCATCTTTAAAAAAATGAAGTAAAACACATATTCATTATTTCTATTAAATTTTCATAGTTCTATTTATGAAAAAAAAAAGAACCTCTCTTGCCTAATTCGATGGTAAAATATTAATTTTATAATATAGTATTTTTTATACCAAGTTTTCATTATTTATTGTGCAAAAAAAAATCATATTCAGAAAATATTTGAAATATAAGGATTTGAATAGTTATATTTTCTTTGATTAATTTTAATCGTTTTTATTTATTTTTATATAATATTTTTGTATGAAAATTCGTTTTACGAATGTAAAATGTGTCTTATTTATGACATACTCGTTGTTTGATAATTAGGTTTCTTAAAATTATTTTTAATTAATGATAATGATATTATTTTAACTTTTTTAGAATTATCGATCAAAATCTCTCACTGATTTATACGACTTTAAATTATAAGAGAAAGATATAAGAACAAATGATGAAGGTGAGAGAGAATATTTATTGGCTTGAAAAGTTATTGCATCATCAAGGAATACAGAAACAGTAAAAAAAAGATTAAAAGTTACTAGAAATTTATGATTTTGGGGACCAGTTGAAGACTTTTATTCTGTGTTTGATCCATGGATGAGTTAGTTTAAGGTGGGTGGCAGCCTAATTAATGTAAAGCCTCAACTTACACCATCAAACCTACTACACATAGTTGAAATGTCCAAACAATGCATCATCTCATTGCCACAAAATTCCTTTTATTTTATCTCATTTTCTCTCATTTTCTCACCAACTCTCCAAATTTGACCCAAAAACTCACATTATCTACAACACAAAAATATCCCAAAATGGTTTGCTCCTTCCACTTTTCTGTCATCACCTACACATGTTAGAGACGTTAGGCATAAAGTAACGTAAAACAACAAACAAAAACAGGTAAACCAAAAAAAAAACACACACACACTAACGTAGTTAACAAAGGGGTGATTGATTTTTTAGCTGTTTCATAATGAAAGAGAGAAGTTGAACATTGTGGGTTCATGCAATAAATTGTGTACAGCAATAGTTATGTGAATTATTGAACTCCTTTTTCTTCATAAATGTTGTGAAGAAGATGATGGAGTAAAACGAAAGGATTAATCTTTTGTTGAAGTAAGAATACCGAAAGAAAAGTATAGCATGATTGCATTAAAAGTATAAAGAATTTAACAGAATGGAGTTGTACGGAAATGGTAGTAACAGAGGAAAAGGTGGATTACCTTAGTGTTGGCTTTTGTCATACCAAAGAGTCGCTGGTGTGGTTATATTATATCTATCTATCTCCCTATGATTAATTAATTAGGATCCATTTTTGGTGTTGGGAGTTTTTTCTCTCTCTCTCTCTCTCCAACACCACTAGAGAAAGAAACACCAATCTATGATAGATGTACGGTCAACCGAACTCTAAGTGTTATATGTATGAGTATACACTCTAGTGACACGTGCTGTCTGTTTCTCTCTCTTGATGAGGGAAATAAATTACAGGAAAAACATGAATGAGCTGGAGGGAGATTCCGTGTGTGGAAATCGAGCTGTAATTGAAAGCCTCCCTTCTTTTTCCCTCCTTCCCACCCTCTTCCTGCTTCATATGCTTCCACTCTTCATTCAACAGCCTATAAATACCCAAAATCATCACCTTATTTTCTCACAAAACATCTTCTTCTCTCATTTTCATTCTCATTCATAACATAAAAACATGGAACTAACCACAATCTTATGTTTCTCCGCTGTTACCTCTCTCTTCATTGTTCTTCTCTTCAGGACACTCATCAACCCCTTTGTCTCCAAACGCCGCCACTTGCCGCTCCCGCCGGGGACCATGGGCTGGCCTTATATAGGAGAAACCTTTCAAATGTATTCTCAAGACCCAAATGTCTTCTTTGCCTCCAAAATCAAAAGGTTCAATTTTCTTCCCGGAAATTCTTTCGCTTTTAACCTTCTCTTCTCTGCTCCCACCGCCAAATTTCACTCACTCACACGCATATCTCCATTTTTTTGTTCTCCAGGTATGGCTCTATGTTCAAGTCCCACATTCTAGGATGTCCCTGCGTCATGATTTCCAGCCCCGAGGCTGCCAAGTTTGTGCTCAACAAAGCTCAGCTCTTCAAGCCAACATTCCCAGCTAGCAAAGAGAGGATGTTGGGAAAACAAGCTATCTTCTTTCACCAGGGAGAGTACCATGCTAACTTGAGAAGGCTTGTTCTTCGCACCTTCATGCCAGAAGCCATAAAAAACATCGTCCCTGACATTGAATCCATTGCCCAAGATTGCTTGAAATCCTGGGAAGGCCGCTTCATCACCACTTTCCTTGAAATGAAAACGGTGAGCCCTCCAGAACAGAGCCTCTCTGTTTAGTAAAAAAACAACACTTCTACCTATTTCTGATTCCTCGTTGGATTTAAATTTTGATATAAAAATGAAAAATGGGATTTTGACGGTTTTGGGTGTACTGCAGTTCACCTTCAACGTTGCTCTGCTTTCGATATTCGGGAAAGAAGAGATTCTGTACAGAGATGCTCTGAAACGGTGCTACTACACTCTGGAGCAAGGGTACAACTCAATGCCCATTAACGTTCCGGGGACACTGTTCCACAAGGCGATGAAAGCGAGAAAGGAGCTTGCGCAGATCTTGGCCCAGATAATCTCTAGCAGAAGGCAGAGAAAACAGGATTACAAGGACCTGTTGGGTTCGTTCATGGGAGAGAAAGCAGGGCTCACCGACGAGCAGATAGCAGATAATGTAATTGGCGTCATTTTTGCAGCTCGTGATACCACGGCCAGTGTGCTGACGTGGATTGTGAAGTACCTCGGTGAAAACCCCAGTGTCCTAGAAGCTGTTACTGTGAGTGTCTGGGTCCTACCACCCTTTATCTTTGTCGATTTTGAGGGCATAAAAATAGTAAAGTTGTTAAAAAATGATTCACATCAAAATCTAATCTGCAACTAGAAAGAGAAAGAGATACTAGAAAAAGAAGTGAAAGTGCAATGAATAATATGATGTTAGAACAAGATAGAAGATGCTTTTACTTAAAAAAGTTTGATCCCTTAGTCCTCACACTTTCTAAATCTTTTGACTTTACAGGAGGAGCAAGAGTGCATATTGAAGAGCAAGGAAGAAAGTGGAGAGGATAAGGGTCTGAATTGGGAAGATACCAAAAAGATGCCCATAACTTCAAGGGTTATTCAGGAAACACTCAGAGTTGCTTCAATTTTGTCTTTTACTTTCAGAGAAGCAGTAGAAGATGTTGAATACCAAGGTCAATAACCAAATCTTTCTTTTTTCTCTTTTTTAGTTTATACCCCAAAGATCTCCTCCTTTCCTTTTCTCAGTTTGGCTCACAGATTCTGTGCTGCTACTTGTTTTGTACAGGGTATCTTATACCAAAAGGGTGGAAAGTGCTACCTCTATTCAGAAACATACACCACAGTCCAGAGAACTTCAAGGAGCCAGAAAAATTTGACCCCTCGAGATTCGAGGTAATTATAGCGGTGAAAAACTGTGGTTTTTATTACAGTGTGATACCAAGTTCAGAACTTAACAGATTCTGTTTAATAATTCTTCAGGCTGCACCAAAACCCAATACTTTTATGCCATTTGGCAGTGGGATCCACGCTTGTCCAGGGAATGAATTGGCCAAGTTGGAGATTTTGGTCCTCCTACATCATCTGACCACAAAGTTCAGGTTGGTAAAAAAAACCAAGTGTTTTAGCCATATGGTTTGAATGAATGTACACACATTCCAAATAAGGGTGTTTAGAATGTTTCTAAAGTGTTGGTTCTGTTTTTCTGGTGCAGGTGGTCTGTTGTGGGTGCAAAGAATGGGATTCAATATGGCCCTTTTGCTCTTCCCCAAAATGGTTTACCCATCACACTATATCCCAAGAAGTAGAAGATACTAAATATCAAAAAAATCACACATCCAACCCTGGTTTCATAGTAGCTTTCTAAATATGGAAAGAAAGAAAGAAAGAATGAATGAATGAATGAATGGCTTCACTCACAGGTCTCAAAATTGGTTTCCACAGTCTCCACATAAAGTTTAAAGACAGACACAGACACCATATTGCAATTGGATAACCAAACAAGGGAGATCAAGAACTCTTCCCTTCTTTTTGGCCAAGAGAAACCCAAAGGGGTAGTCTTGGCAATAATAACATACAACACAGGGATGTCAAGTGTACATAGGAGGTTTCACAGCCAGGTCCAGATCATAGTATTGTGTTCTTTTCTTTTATTATTTTTTCTCCTTCAAATATGAGGAAAAGTCCTCACCATATTATTGTATTGATGAATTATTCAACTAATTATATCAGTTCTGTATCATCATCATCATCCATAAGAACGCCGCAAGGCCAAAATAAAAACTGAAACTTTGCCACTACACTGATATGAGTCCCAGAAGAAATTAACCCACCCAAGAGTAATAAATAATGATGAGAAGAAAAGAAGAGAGGAAAAATATGGAAATGCGAAAGAATCACGGCACTAGAATGAAAAGAAAAAGAAAAATACGTGCGTCCCATCTTGAAAGCATGCATTCAATTATTCAAACCTTGAATAACACGGATTTCATGTACTTCATTTCAATCAAAGTCAGGTTCCCTAAGATCCTAACACATGTCGTTTTAAGCACACATAACCATTATCTCGCAGGTATTCCCCTACGTAAGTCGTTTTTCTCCCATCAATTAATTTCCTTTTTGGCTCCTCCACACTGTTCCAATACAAAAGTCAAAACAAACTCAACTTCTACCACCTAGTACTAACTCTTCAATCATGCACCGTTTTTTCTATGAACTGTTATATCCTTACACTCACTAACAACATGTGCACAACTAGAAAAGTATAGAAACCTGCACTGTTCTTGTGTGTTTCACTGGAACATTGTAGAAGAATCAGGTATCTATGTTTGTAACAAGACAAAGGGTCCTTTATGAGTTGTTGAAATTATGCAGTGTTTCAAAAGTTGTTTGTTGATGATGAGTGATGAAGATGACACAGTTGTCTAATTGGACATTGCTCCATGTTGTTGGTGAAGAAATATCTGAATGTAGGAAATGTAATTGGAGTTAATTAATTATATGGTGTTTGTTTCCGACCATAACTTTTGGTGCCTCTGATGTTGAGAAAAATAAAACGGTAGGTCGTGTGGGCCTTCAACTTCCACCGTTTAGCTGTTCGTGAATGGTTTTTGGAAATCAAGAATTGCAAGTTTTTGTATAAATCAAACCACGGCACTGCAATAAATAATAAACATTACTATATGCAACTTTTTCAGATTTTTTCAATGAAATTTTGGTTTTCATTTCATCAACATAAAAAACGTTATATATTGAAAATAGATATTTTGTTAAAGATTCATCAACTTTATGTATGGTTTTTAATAAAGTTCATATAAAACGAAAAAAAAATAAAAAACATTATAAGGACACTCCTTCATTGTCGTAATTTAATAGAATTAAAATGTAAGCTAACTCGAATTTAACTAAATGGTCAAATTATTAGACGATCCTTTATTTGTTTTATGATCTAGTGTGTAATTTTAAAATATTTTTCTTTCTATTAAATTTTTTTTGTTATTTATACTTAAGTTTTTAGTTAATATACACTTATTATGATGTAGGAAGAAAAAAATAGAACATTTTATAGATATTTTATTTAACTTAAGAAATGTATTTAATTTCTTTATCTTCTTTATAAAACACTAAACGAGACCCAAAGTAAATGGAGTAATTGTAATAATATTCGAGTTACATTTAAAGATAATATAATAATTAAAAAAAAGTTGTTATTATTATTATTATTATTATTATTATTATTATTATTATTAGTGGTGGTGGTTTCATGTTTGTTAATAAGTGGCACGATTAAATTAACTAAATCAAAGAAAATAAAATGAAGACTTCTAAAATACTTTTGAACCGATAATGGAAATTAGTTTAAATATATATTATGATTCTATGTTACATAAATGGCAATGTTATTGATTTTTGTAATGATTATCTTTTAAGAGTCATACCTATTATCATTATTAATTGATTAATAGTCATTATTTTTTACTTTTTCTTTTTACGTAAAGCTTCCATAAAATAAAAATCTAAATATGTAATTAAAAATTAAGGTATTTGTATGGTTCAAACTTCTTCTTTTGAGAGAGAATACTGTTCAAATATTTCATCAGTTGGTACCTGACCTGTTTTTCTTAAAATTTCAAAATTATTTGAAATTAGTTAAAATATAAGAGTTTAAATTCAGATTATTAGGTAATTGTATAGTTTTTAAAACTTATTAAAATATTTTTCAGGATAATATGTTCATAGATGTTTATATTTAAAATTAAAAAAGTAAAGTGAAAAAAAGCCAAAAAGATTGTTTAAAAATCTTTCTTCTTTTTTTCTTCACCGGTAATATTGTTTTTCAAAGACTATTTTTAAAACTTATTTGACAAAATTTATTTTTTTTACAAAAGCAATAAATTCAAAAATAAGTTTGAAAAAATTGAAATCAGACCAACCAACTCAGCTGGCCACATAGTCACGTAAATTGACTTGAATATTAATGTGTCAATTTTTGCTGAACAATAACAAGGACTCAATTATTCAGGTCAACAAAAATCTGCTAGGTCGTAATTTATTTTTTTAAAAAAACTAATATGCTAATGTACTATTAATTATTTTTAGAGATATATTAATGAGTTATTTTAAAGTTATTTTTTCAAGAAAAAAAAATAAAAGAGAGTATATTAGCAAAATGAGTTGAGATATGTGTTTAGTGATTCTGTAGTTGAACCATTTGTCTGAGTTAGGGGAAATAGCACAGCATACACTAAATTCATAATTGAATATAGTTAAATGGCAATTTTCAAATTAAAAAAGAGACTGGTCCATAAAAGGTTGTGATACTGACATGAGTTGGTATAAGTTGAAGAATCTTAATATTTTTTAAACATGTGATTTTGAACTCAATTCAATTTTAATCTATAAAATAAATTTTCGATAGGAAAAGGTCTATGCTTTTGATGCATTTTTTATGGAAAAGATTTTAATGTAGAACAGATAACCAACCAAATCATAAAAAAAAAAACAATATACCTAATCAAAAGAAACAAGTTTTTAAACTTCACATAGAATATATATATATATATATATATATATATATATATATATATATATGATTAAATTATTTGTATTTAGTATGTTTTAAAAATTTAGCTATATTAAATTTTAAGTGTCTCATAAAAATGAGTATTTTTAATTTAATTTTTGTTAAAAAAGTTTGTTTATTAAATATATAAATATTGATATCTTTTAGGTATTGTTGTTTATTTACATGTGTTAAAAGTTGTGAAACTTTGTATTAATATAAAGTGATATTGTACTTAATATAAAATTAAGAATTATTTTTATATAACTCAATTAATCTACAATATTTACAATGTCATTTTTATATTAGTTAGAAAATTTTATAATTTTTAACACATAAAAGTAGTTAAACAAGACAATGCGATAAAATAACATTAACTAATAAAAATTTAAATCATAAAAACTTAACTAAAATATTTAAAATGCTTAAATATTCAACAAATAAATAAAAACTTTAACATAATATTCAATTAAAAAATACTTAAACTGTAAAAAAAAAAACTTAAAATCTATTTATAGTCCTTAAGAAAATATAACTCAACCGAACTATAATAAATTTATATGAAAGTAGCTTTCAAATTAACCATACACTTTTTAAGGAAATTAAAAAAAAAAAAAACCCAAAAAAGTAAACCGAAAGTAAATAGAAACAAGAGGAAAGAGATAAATGAGAACTACAATTTCCTTTATTAAAGCTTTAATTTCTGTTTTCTGTACCCAAGAGTAAAAGCATAAAAATGACAAAATATATGAAACCTAGTTAAATTCAGCAGAAAACAAATGAATTAAACTTGGAAAAAGATGGATAAGTTATATTTTCCACTCTAATATTCTAAAATTTATTTATTTCATATGAACTAGGTTGAAATCCACCATAAGTAATTTTCAAAAAAAATTGAAAGAAATATTATGCAAGGAATGATATTTAAATTAAATTCTGATATGATGTTTAAGGAGGCAAAGAAACAAAATAATTTGTATGAAAGTGAGAATGGTTCTCATTCTGATTTTTATTTTTTTTTTAATAAAACGCAATTTTATAAAGTTTTAAAAATAAAGATGTTATGTATGTAGTGTCGAATTTGTCTATGGTCCTATTTGAGTCTAAAATGTCACACTCATCACATCAAACATAGTTAGTGACGAAAGTCAACAACTAGTTGTAGAGCATTTATGTCTCACTCATCACATCAGATATAATTATTTAATGAATGATAACTTCCAAAAAAAATAATAATAATATCAACTCATTTAATATATAAAACAAAAACTATTATTTATTTCGACCTATTAAAACTAAACAAAAACGTAACAAAAGTTTCTACTGCAATTTATTTATTTTATTTGAAGTGATAAAATTTCTATAATTCATACAACATCAAGAGAAGTCTATCTCTTATGAATAAACCAAATATTTATCGTCTTTTACAACTAATTTTGGCGTAATTATCTTTCTGGCAACAGATAGTTCAATCCATATCATACTATCAATCGCATTCGATAAATTTATTATGTATTATCATATACTATTATTTTAATATGATTCTTATTAACTTGTAATGTTTTTTATGAAGTTTTATTTTATTTTAAATTGATTATATCACTTATTTTTAAGTAACTCCTGAAAAATTCTATTCTAAGAAGATTGCATAAGATTCATGGTTTTATAATATTTTATTTCTATTTCAATTCCTTACAAATTAAAAGATATTTTATTGATTTAATTTTAATAGCTTTGGAATATGTCATTGATTCTGGACAAAGAGAAAAATATATTTAAATCGTTTTAAATCTTGACTCATAAGTAAGCGGTAAAAATAATATATATTCATAATAATAAATTATGTTTTATGTTTAAGAATAAATTTCTAAATCTAATTTTTCATTATAACTTTTAGGTATATTATAATAAGATTTTTTTTTAAACCTAATATTAAAGCTAAATTTTTTGTATAAATTTTGTAAACATATTTATTTATTTATTAGAAAGATATAATATCAATAAAATATATCCATATAAGATTAAATATTACCTTTAACTTAAAATTTCAGAACAATAAAATTATGAATTTTATTAATTATAAAATATTCAACTTTCTTGTATTTAACTAATACAAAACTTATACTTACATTTACATTTTCGATCCATTATTTATCTTTATTAAATATAAGTGAAATTGGTAGCTCATAGCTAGGTTATTGAAGTATAACAAGCATATAAGTTGATATCATTGATGAAGAATATTGAGTTAAGTTAAGCGATGAATTATAATAATAGTTGCATTTTTTGTGTGATAAGAAAAGAATAGGATGAGTTGTAGACAGAAACAATCTAGCTTGAAAACAACATCCATGTCCATCAAGTACATAAGGAAATAAGTATCTAGCATGAAGAGCACTGAATGGAGGCAAACAACTACCAACAATCAATCAAATATTCATCTCCTTAAGTTATGTTCTTTTAAACAGATTTACTCTTTGAAAGAGATAACAAGCGAGGATTTGAAGATTTGTTCACGTTTCTTTTAATTGATTTGCAGACAATGGAAGGAGCGAAAATGCAGGATTGCTACTTTTTTTCATCTTCTCTCATGTAGAGAGATTAGCAGGTGAAAGTTACACTTTTACAAAAAAGACCATAATTTAAAAGATAAAAAATGCTTTCAAATTAAATATTAATTATGTCACAAAAAAAAATAAAAAATAACTATTTTTTCACAATAATCATTAATATCTAAATATTTAATTTTTCTTTTCAAAAAATAAAGGCATTATTTAAAAATAAATATTATTTTTTTCAAAATTAATGAATAATAATATTAAAAAAATTAACTCATCTAAAATTCATTTCATATTTTTAACAACGGCAATTCAGTCAAATTTATTTTTTATTTATTAAAATTTTCTTTTTATTTATCACTTCTATCAAATCACTCATAAGTTTTCACAAACTTTACCCTCTAATCCACTTAAAAATTATTTCCAAATCTCTTAAATAAAACAACACCAATTTTACTCTTGATTCTTTCGATCTCTCTCCCAAATCAATCTATCCAAAAGAAGACACCCTAAATCTAACCATTTGTCCTTTTCAATGGAAGCCATCATGTTTTGAAGAAGCCAAGAAGAGATTGTGCATTTTGATATGACTTTGGCATCACTTCTAACATCTTAGCCATAAATGCTGACTCAGAACACTGCATTTCTCACAACATCTCTTTTTTCATCTTCTTCTCAGATGTCAATACATTTCTCCAAGATACACTTCAAATCTTTGACAGCTATACAAAATCTTACTTCTGCCGTATCTAGAACGATTTCTATATATTTTTTTAATAGTTAAATATCAATCACAAATGTTAATGGTTAGTGTTTATTAGCCAAGGAATTCAAATCATGTTCATGTTTTAGATTTATTTATTTTTTATTTTTAAGGTTAATTATATATATAATATATATTTTTATAATATTTTATATATATTTAATAATATATAATTTCTTTTTTCTATTTTATTTTGTTTTTTATCGTATTTTTTATATATTTTTTTCAAATCTTTTAAACCAATCTTATATCTTTCAAATATTAATAAAAAAAAGTTAAATCCATGATATTTATTACTCTTTCTTTTAACTTTTATCACTAGACCAACCTTATTATTCACCTAAAAAGTTTATATATATATATATATATATATATATATATATATATATATATTTAACATATCTTTTATTTCAAAAGAATATTCTCAAGACTCCAAAAACATCCCAACAATTATTAATCTAGTGATTTTTTTTAAAGTTTCTCTATTGGTATAATGATGTATTTTTTAGTAGAAAGTTTTGGAAAACTAATTTTATATTCAAAGAAATCAATAATTTTGTTACAAATATAACAAATTCGACTAATAAATCCTAAGCCAAAAGAATGTGAAAGTAGGAAGTTCAAAGAAGCAACATAGCACGAGGTTGAAGAAGGAAGTAAAGAAAAAAAAGTACACAATAAATATCTATATATATATATATATACAAGTTTGAAGAACACATGGAGGATCTAATACTTCTTCAAAGTCCATATCCACCACATGGGGCAGGACTATTGGATTTTCAATTAGTTTACTATCAGCTTAGAAGTTAATCAAGGTTGAAGAGTTTAGGATTAAGATTCACTGTAGTATTTCTATATTAATTTAACAATATCATATAATTGTAACCATTTATCGGAGAAGTTAATGCTAAATAACCATAGTTTCAACTAATGTTAATAATATTGTTAGGATATGAGCATTGACTACTAAGTTAAAAATTATAATTTCGTAGTTATGATTAATTTGTTTTCTTTAAGAACACAATAGTCCAAGTGTCACGATTGTAACTTAATCCATTTTATCTTTGTTATAGAACAATTGATATCGTTTAGAACAATATTTCATTGAGCAATTTTTTTACTAAGAATCTTTATCTTGAATTGTGACTCGGTCAAACTATCTTTTGCAACGAAATAAATGTGCATCTAGCAACAAATATACTATAAACTTTTATTTTTTAAATAAAAAAATAATTACTTTGAATGAAAATTGATTGAAATAATAGGTAATTTTGAGACAATGTAATAATTTCTTCGGTTCCATTCAAAATGGTGACACCGATTAAAATTAGATTATCTAACCTAAAATAGTAAAAAAGTTAGCTCGTTCCTAAATATATAACCAAGAAAAAGTTTTAAACTTTCTTTTCTAACGGTATCTATTGTGCCCGTGAATTGCCTGTTATTAGCCTGTTATTAGCCTTGATTAGCGACTAAATTAGCAACAGTCTCAAAAATTAATTTTATAAACTGCTTGGAAAATTTAAATTGTATAGTTTGAATTTCAAGAAAGATCTACACATATCCATATTTATCTTTTTACTTAAAAGTCTTGAATTTGTTGGTAGAAGTCTTTTGTTTTTTTTTTTTATATATTTTTTTAATAAGAAGCAGGCCACCAAAGAATCAAAGTATCCACATTCTAAAGGGTTCCTAATAAATTTGATTATATTTTTTGATATATTACATAATTACTGACTTTTATGCAACTAAACTTTTTTTTTTCTGTCATAGAATCTTCTTATTCCGCGAAATTATTATAAACCAAGTTGAATTACTAAAGTGAATGGTGCCACCATTTTTTTTTTATTTTGTAAATATTGAAAACAGTTTTATTACATAATTGTTTGTATAACTAGGGATGGTAACCGAGAAGATCACCCATTACTAAAAATCCATATATTTTCTATCAATTTTATTTTAAATTCTTTTTTAAGAAATATTTATAAATTCGTTATGAAAAATAATTTGTAAGAAATTGTTATTATTTTTTATGTAAAATATTTTATACAAAACATTTTCACAGAAGAGTTTATAAAAAATAAATGCAAATTTTATAATTTTAATAAAATATAATTATCCACACAAAAATTATTTGCTAATTAAATTTTTTTAAAAAATAAAAATAAAATCTTATAAACTTTTTTAACAAATTTTTAAAAAAATCCCTTAAAATATCAAAAAGTTTTAGTAATGATGTTTGAACTTCGTTATCTCATCCTCGTCCTTGTAATAAAATAGTTCATCTTATCTCTATTTCAAAATTGAATGGCTATATAATTATTGTCTCATTCTCATTCTAGAATATAAAAAATAAATGCAAATTTTATAATTTTTATAAAATATAATTATCCACAAAAATATTATTTGCTAATTAAAACTTTTAGAAAAAATAAAAAGAAAAAACTTTTCTTATAAAATTTTTTAACAAATTTTAAAAAAAATCCCTTAAAATATCAAAAAGTTTTAGTAATGATGTTTGAGCTTCGTTATCTCATCCTCGTCATTGTAATAAAAAAGTTCATCTTATCTCCATTTCAAAATTGAATGGCTATATAATTATTGTCTCATTCTCATTCTATTTCTTATTACCATTTCATTTTTTTACTATTACAAATAGCAATTAAATCATTTTTATAAAAAAATATCACAACAAAAGAATGAGAATATTATCAAAGTGTTTCAATATTAAAAACACATTTTTTTTTCATAAAGTCAAATATTAAGAAAAATATTATAGTTGTATAAATATCAAATTTGAGTATTTCAAATAAAACCTAGAGAAATTCAAAGAATTATACAAATACTAAACAATTATACATAATTAGAGAAAATAACAAAACATCTATTGATTTTGCAAATGATCAATTGTTTCACTTGCATTCGATCCACCAACATATACAAAAAGAAAAAAAAAATTATATACAACCTAATAAATGAAATTGAAAATTGTGTGATCTGAACATTATTTGATTCAATGAAATTAAGAACCCTCGTTTGAGCATAATTATTGTTGGGAATAATACAAATGTAAGTTAAAAAGTCCCACGTTGAATAGAACAAATAAGGTTAAACACTACATGAGCATAAAGACCCATAACATTTATTATCTTAAGGTTTTGGAGTAAAAGTGGTGTTAAATGTCTTATATGTGTAAAATTAATTTCATATATAGAACCATAATCTCTCAATATCTATAACTATATATTGAAAAATATGATCCATCGATTATACACAAAGAAAAAAAATATATATGAATTACGACAGAGTGATAATTAGAATGTGTATTGAATATTATTTATACCAGCTAATATAATACGAGAATTTTACATCTAAATGGAAAAAAATTTAAAAAATATTCATAGGAACAAATTTATTATAACATGTGACTAATATATTAATCAATGTGAGTTATACTCTTATTTTCTTTGTTGAAAATAGAAAATTACTTTTTGAGTTAAAGGACAAACATAAAATTAAATGATAAATGTAATATAGCTTGATATCTTAAGCATTATTTATATGAATATTTAATAAAAGTATTATTATTCAATATATAATTTTTCTAATAAAAATTATTTCGAATATTCTTTTACAATTTAAAACCTTATTATGCATGAATCGTTAAATCGTAAAATCAACTCTTTACTTTCATTTGTTTGTTTTTTCTACCATTATTTAATGTGCACTTTAGTGAATACTCGTCTGAAAAGCAACATCCTCACTAGAATCTAAATAAAACTAAAAAAGGAAGATCCAAATGAAGATTTCAACAGAATGAAAGAATATTTAACTAAAAAATGACCATTGAAGAAGCTTTGTAGTGGAAGTTCACATTTTGGTGGTTTTGTTTTAGTTGTTGTCTTGTTGTTCTTAGAGTTCTTTGCTGCTATGGATTACAACAATGACAAGAGGTAGGGAAGATGAAGATTGCAACAAAAATGGTCCTTCCTAAGCTATATTATATATATGAGTAGCAGTAGTAGTGGAATGGGAATTCGTACAATGTACTGAATTAAGATAATGCGAATATGACATCTGAACTATATACCACTCGCATTCACCAGCTGCACCACATACAAAAGCTGTGGAAGACAAAACAGACACGTATACATTTTTGTATATATACTTCTTTCTTATTTCAAAATGTACTTTTCTCCAGTTAGGTTCCTTTCATCGTGGAACTATTTTCCTTGTTATTGAAAACTTCGATGAAAATACCTTAGGTTCCTGTTATATATATACGTATATATGGTAATAACATAAAAGTTTTAGAAACTGGTTTGTGACTATGATTTTGACAGTAACTTCAAGTGTTTGTGATTGTGGAAGTGATGACAGTTATGATTTCTTCGGCTGTATCTGTCTTCAATATCAAGATCTCGTAATTATTAAACTTTAAAATCTTGATCTAACCACTTTTTATATATAACTTTTATGTTATTACTCTGTTAAACCATATACTAACCCTAGTCGCAGATATTATAACAAGATTTTTATAGTGTTTCTATCACAGCATTAACTGTGTTTATCCTCATTAATAATTAACGAAATAAAACCGTAGCTCAAATGCAATTTAAAGATGATGTATGTGCAAGAAAAGTACCTAATTAAATTCATTATTATTTCAAAGGTTAGGAATCTATCATATCATACATTGGGACGTTTGCATTATGAGTGCCACATAAGTAGAGGTTTACAAATTCAATACTCAAGCAATAGCTTGGCATGACTAAAAAAGTGCATGCTTTTTGCTGCATTTTAAGCCATAGAAAGTGTTGGAGCTATGAGAAGTATTAATGGTCCAATGCAGAGGGAAAGGTTTGTTAATTATGAAGAATGCATAGTGAGTTAAACATGATGAAAGCATGGAAGTGTGCACGTGTATGAAGTTGGAAAGCGTGCTGGAGAAGAATACAGGTGAAGGACCAAATCACCACCTTTTGCCATGTGTTGTGATTCTAAAGCCATGCATGTGAAATGGAGAAGGAGGTTTATGATATTTTCACATTCTGTGTGACATTTTCTGCAGGAAAAGACATGCTTGTCTTCCTTGAGGAGTCACAATCTGGTGCGAATCATATGATTATGCTTTTCCTCAAAGATTCAAAACAAAAGTGTTTGGCCACTTCCCAACCTACTTCTCTCATTAATGGACTGGTTTTTTTTATTCAATTAGCATGCATTCGTGTATTTAGAGTTGGGTGAAGATTTGATCTTCTCACCACCTTTTCACTTAAAAAGTCATTTACTATAAAAGGCACAAAAAGTGTCAGAATTAGTTTCCTTGATATAGTTTCTGTTAGTATGTCTACATTAAACTATTAACTTCAAATATACTGGTAGAAATTTTCACTTCACAATATCAACGAAATATAATATAAAATGTTAATATTATATTATTATTGATAATGATACATTACTATGACATATTATATAATTAATATAAAATGTTAATATTTATATTAGTTATTGTACTATAAATTATAATGACTAAATATCTTATTGAAAGATGAAATATCCTTATGTCAAAATGAGATTACAGAGCTATTTTATATTGAGAAATGATATTAATTACACATTAGAAGATTTTCCTTTTCCTCTAAATAAGATATCAATGCCTATAAAAACATTATTATTAAAAGTGTAGCATATGCTCTTGATTCCCAAAGCTCTACTTCAGTTTGGAGCATGTAAGTCATCTAATGGAAACTACATCATCGAGGGTTAATCAAGCGCCAGATTAAGTGTGTTTCTTCTCCCATACTTGACAGCTTTCACATTCAACGTAAAGAAGAAAAAAGCACATGGGTAAAATTTGATTAGGATCTCACAATTAAAAACTTCAAATGTCATTCACATCATCAAACTGATATTATTATTAACCGCAGCAGTATCAAACTTCTCATTGTTGAAAAAACATCCTATGGACATGGAAAACTGCACATTAAGCTTAAAAAAATACAGTTTTGGTACAACAAAGATGAGGGGAAACTCGTATTATCCATGCCTGATAATAACTTGTATTATTCAATTGAGAGTATATCAGACAGCAAACTGTTTCAGGCAACTCGACAAAGCAGTAAGTCGGGAGGCAATCTATCTTCAAGCATTGATGACCCGGAATTGGATTAGTAAACAGATTAGCCAAGCAAGTCACTGAACAAGTTAGGATTCTGACTTGAGGGGTTCACACCCATCTGCCTCACTAGTGCATCCCTATCCAATGAATCTTTTGCATTTGGACCCTTAGTAGATTGGGGCAAAGGCGTCGTAATTGTTTCTCCAGTAGTAGCTTTTACAGCTGGATTGGACAATTCAGATAAAAGATTTACATTATTCCCACTTACAGGTATAGAATAGCCACCACTGCCCTCCGAATACAATCCCATAATATCAGGGGCATTTGTAGTAGCACCTGCATTATGACCTGTTCCAGAATTAATGCTTGGGTCATAAAGTCCTTCTAGTTGCTGGAATGGATCCACAGAGGGAGGAGCTGTAGTGTCAGCTGATTCACCCAAGTCAAGCAAATCAGGAGGAGGGGGTTGATGAATTGTTTTTTCCACAGCTACCTCATTGGGTACAACAGCAGCATTAGATTTTGGAACCTTATGGCTTGTAGATAATCTTTTCTCAGGTTTAGTTGAACCACCAAACAATGAAGCAGCAAGCTTTTGCTTTTCTGGAGTAATCTCAACCTGCGTCTTTCTTGAATCATAGCTATCGCGTACTTTTGAATTAACAGCTGTAGCACCATCCACCTGTGTTGCCCCGTTTGTTGGCTTTTGGGATGTAGAATAAGAATCAGAGGCAGAAGAAGCTGAAGACGAATAAGTAGGCCTACCCCACTTCTTCTGAACACCATCAAGCCTTAGCTTCAGCTCTGACGATCCAGCCTCTGAGGTTGATCCCGCTGATGAAATATGGTGAGTTTCCCTGGAAGAAAGTGCCTCAGGTACCGGAACAATGTCTGCTGAGGATGCATATGAAACTGGAGTAGCTTTCAGTTGCATTGGAGCCTTTGGAACTTCATATGCCTCAAATCTTAGACCATGCTGCAAAGATTCATTGTGATCCTGGCTTCTGAAATCGTTCATATTCCCCATTCCAGTGCGCTCATCCTCGGGAATATAGGCTTGAGCACCCCTTTCTAGAGATTGCTGAACATACCCATCGAGGAAAGAAAGATTATTGTCAACCTGCATAATAGATTCAGTATGTCAATAAACTCTTGCGGCATAAAAAACAACAATTTAAAGGCATCGTTCCCCAGCAAAACACTTGCTATATTTAGTTAAATGAATTGGAATACTAGAAAACGAAAATGGTTGAAACTTTTAGTTTTGGCACAAATTAATCAAGAAACTACTAGCCAATAATCATAAAGAAACCAGAATAAATATCTGGAAAGAACAGAAGCTCAAATCTCAATTTTTGTCAAAAAGAAATCAAAATTGCATGTGTTTGTAAACAAGAGAAATCACACTAAGCAAAACAACAAATAAGCAGCAAAGAGAAATTTCTAAGTACAGTTCAATCCCATCAACCTTCACGCATTCTGCCCCTCAAAAATAATATTTTGGATGATCAAGTAGCATTTCAGTTTTCTATCAGAAATTAATTATGCCAACATAAACCGTATCTAACCAACAACATTACCATCTTTCCCATGAAAAAAAAAATGTAAATCATATCATAAAAGGAGACTAAAAAACAGGCAAATTCTTACACAAAGGAAATATCTTCCTTTCACACAGGGCATTCCCAATCACAACAACTGAAACGCTCCCACTTTTTCTCAACATCCCACAAGATAAGAATATTGACTTTCTCATAAAGTCTCCCCCTGTAATACCTAACTATTTAACTACTATTATTTAAAAATTTCTTCCTAACTCTCATTATTTCCCTGCCTAACACAATCCCTCTAAAAGGTTTTCCTTGATTGCTTTGTTTCATGGGTTAATACCACAAAAGTGAAAATTATTATAGATCAACACATAAAATATCATGATCTTAGGTACGAAGATTCCATATTGGAATTAAACCTCAATGTCTTCACAACTTGCATCTCTTGGCATTATTGTTTCAACTGCTTGTGCTCCCAAACCTATAAGGGCCTGCAATTCATAAGCACGTTGCTGCAAATCTGTAGAATGGGATGCCAATAATTCTTCAATCAAAGATTGACACTGCAAGCAGACAAGAAAGAGTTACTCTTCAAATCAACAGAGCATAAATCAAATTTAGCATAAACTTGTAAACTATAACAGAATTTGGTTTTTTTATGGACATCCCACTCAGCAAAATGAACTTTGAAACTAATCTATCAATTACAATAGTGAAAAATATTAAATTGAAATGGTCGTACAAAATGCTAACTCAATGACCCTATTTATATCATTACAACTATAAGCCTGAGCACGCTAATACAATAATAAGAGTATCAGTAAACTATAAGCTTGAGTCATACACAAACACAATACACTCAACTCAACAAATTAAAAATAATTTAGAAGATATAAAAGGTATTCTAAAATATTTTCATGATTGTCTGAGTACTTAAAAATTTAATCAGAAAGTCTCAGTTGAGCCAGAAAAACCCACATCACTGGTACTTTTGTCATTAAAAAACATACTTGGAATTCACAAACATATATAACTCACTCAAGAAAGACATGTTTAAAGGGAATTTATACAAAGATAAAAGTTAAAGATCTAATGTTCATATTCCTCTGATTCAACTTTATTATTTTAGATTATCACCAAAATAATTCTACAGATTAAAATACCATTTGTGAAATTGGAAAACACCTATGAAGGACTTCTAGAAATTTATTGAGGTGAGATTCTTCTAATGATGAGAAAGATGGGAAAAGATACCATACATTATAGGTGGGGGTGGGGGTTTATATAGACCTCAAAACTCAATCATTCATTAATCATTACTATCTCAGCAAGCCCAGTCTTGTAGTAATATACCTCAGGTAGGATATCCACTTTCCTCCTAGCAGCCACTTCAAACGCATAAATTTTCATCAATGCTGAAATTGCATAAGCCTGAAAAGGCAATAAATTAGTTTGAATTTGAAAACGCTGACAAACTGAAATTAGAGCAAGCCATAGGATGGATACAATAAAACTAACTATAATAGAATAGTTCAATGATAAAATGAAGTCTACGCAGAAAACATGTTATCACCAAATAAACTAATACTAGAAACATGATAAAACACCAACATATATATGTTCTCATGTGAGCGGAAATACTAATGGCAAAAATTATTGCATGATTGGATAAATCATATCAGGAATGAAATGCATGGGAACATAATTCCTGTATGTGCATGTATTTCACAATTTAAATAATTAAGCCAAACAACAGTGTTTATTGACACAAATCATACATAGATTTGGACAGGCAAGCATTTTAAATTATCAAATGGGTAAAGTGAAATATTTGATTATTCAGCATCGTTATAAACCGCGGATCACAGAAAATGCATAAATCCAATAATCTGCAACATCATGCAACAATAAAGTCGTGGCCTCACAAGCACATAGTGGAAGTCAGATAGCAGTGGAAATATGGTACATATACCAATTATCAATTACATATGTATAAAAAATTGAGCTATATGCAAACAAAAAAATTAATATAATTTGATATATGAGACCAAAGATTCAATTGACAAAAGACTCGCTAGAGATGACTAAGGAGGCCTCAGGAAAAATGTTCATGGAAAAGTGGAGGACTTCTTCCTTGATCCTTACGTGAAGCTGTGAACAGAGTTCCCGCATGGGATAAGTTTGACAGATTTTGTGAGTGGGAGAGTTGAAAAAAAGTCACGTGCAGTTTAATCATACACAATTCGAAAAGTGTGAGGCCAGTACAAATGCTGATTAAAAACAAAATTGCACCCATAGCAACAGCAAAAAGCCATTTTTGTGGAAGGTGCACCAGAATGGAATTTTGCAATTGCAAATTCAGGTTATGTTGACGAGGTATTTTGAAATTTCAAAAAATTTGGAAAGCTCAAAATTTTGCATTGTTTATTATTTCACCTTTCTTCATTTTTAAAGGATTTATTGTTAATCAATTCAATTTCTTAAACTTTAGATTCTGTGTTCGGATATCACAAGCAAATTTCTACTGTAATTTTAAAAATATAAATATATTAACTTTAATAATAAATTTATGGAAAATAAGGACGTCAATTTTTAAATATTGAATGCCAAAATAAGTTAATATTAGATAATATTTTATAATTTGAAAGTACAAATATTGACATTTGTACATCAATCTTGATAGATAGGAGAGATGGAGGAAAAGAGTAAGAAAATGGAGAGGCAGAGAAAGGCAAGAGAGAAAAGGGAGAGAGGAGAGAATGATACAAAGGAAAGGAGAACTAAGAAAGAGAACAAAGAGAGAGAAGGAGATAGTAAAAGAGAGAGAAGGGATGAAGGGAGAGGAAAGAAAGAGAAGAGATAGAAGGAAGAGGATCAAGAAAGAGAGTCAAGAAGTTCAAATTCTGACCTTATTTATAGAATTTGAAATCCTAAATTTTAAGTAATCAAAATATCTTCACAAATTTCCAGAATTTCAATGTCATCCTAAATTCCATATTTAAACAACATATTTTTTCACCACAGAGCATGTAAAATTATTAAAGAAATGAATTACTCTCTTAAAATTTTCCATCCAAACACAAGGTCAAGAAATTTTGCAATACAATAGAACTATAGCACCGGTATAGCCACTATTTATCAACATTGTTAGAAACTCAATTAGTTGGAACATGGAGAGAGGGAGAGATATATGAAGTAGAACAACAAATATAGTTTTAAAAAAACCATAAACCTTAATGTAATCTGTCTAAATTCTTCTCAGCACATGGATCATTTTCTAAATAAAAATGGAAGTTACATTAAGCTTCAAACATAAGTAGATTTACTATGCCTAATTTCAAATCAATGCCACGTTACTGTGATAATGATGTCAAAAAATACCTTGACATTTTCATCATTAGAATATGCCTCTGCAATGTCACATAACTTTCCACTGATATATGAAGCAGAATACTTTCCATCGGCTGTTCCATATTCCCCCAGAACCCAACAGATGACCTGCAATCAGTACTTAAAAGTTATTCTAGCAAACACATTTAGTTTCTTCTCAGATTAAAACGAGCGGAGAAAATCCAAAGCATGTGGTATAGGAAGTACTTGAAGAAACACAGAAGGAAGCTTGGGCTCTCCAATAATGCGCAAATATGACTCGACCTACATGAAACAGAGTGCATTCAGTAACACATTTATGCACACATAGTGGAATTACCAAACGAAACCAGTGCAATTATTGAAATAACATACAGCAGATGATCTCAACTGACTGTCTGCAGCATCATCATCCTCCCCAAATCCTTCAGCAATCAACCGCATTAAATTATGTGCCACTTTAATATTAACAAGATCTCCAGCATGCTCAAAAACTTTATTCATGGTCTGCATAATCATAATAGCAGATGTTATTAACTAACAATGAATTTTTGTAAAATCAATAATGTTGAGGCAACTATTTCAATTACCTGTATAAACCAATGATTACTTGGTGCAAATTGCTCAGCAAGTTCCACACATCGAGATGCTATATAGGTTTTATAATGGTCATCACTTATGCTAATCATGTAATCTATCATTCTATCAACAATCACTTCCACATTGGAAGACTTGGTCATTTTGTATAACAGTTCAAAAGTTTTTCGTTTCAGACTATCATCAGGGTCCTGCATAACATCATATTTAATCAGAGTTCCAAATTCAAGCACGATCATCAGGAAACATGCATAGAGATATAACTATGTAAACAACAGACAGCATTGTCTTTTTATGTAATAAAGATATTCAAGGTACTTTCAGCAAAATCTGATAGATTTCACGCATCAATGAACAAAAAATTTAGAATATAGCCCTTCACAGTCATGACCAGTGATAGGTTAGTAAGTGTTAAATAATTATATGTATTTCCTATATCACTATGTATCTTGTAGTGGATCAGTCTTTCTTTTTCTTTTCCTGCTTAGCCATTTTAGTAGGTGCAACAGTCTGCCGAGGTGTTATCATATTTTACCTTTTCTTACATTGTTACACACACACACACATATATGTATGTGTGGAAAACTCAAGTTTTCCTCTCCAAACTTCATATTTAAGTTGGCATTGGAGCAGGTTCCAATCCCACTCTGCTATTCCAGTCCCTGGCCACTATCTGCCGCTGGTAAGATTTCTGGTGAACCACAGATCAGTCCACATCATCAAATACAACTCATTTTGGCTGGTCCCAGAGGCAAAAATTGTTTCACATTCCTTCTCTTTTTTTGTTTGGAAAGTGAGTCTATGTTCCCCTTCTTCCTTGGCTTTAATTTTCTATATGCTCCAGCAGCATGTCTCCTTTTGGTACTGTTTTTTCCATTTTTATAACCCTAACCATAACTTCAAAGAAACTTGATGGCAAAACTATCTACCTAGGTCAACTTCTATGGAACTACAGTTCTCTGGGCAGGAATATCGTGATCATTTAGGGAAAGATATTGAAGTGTCGTCAGACAGTCAACACCAGTGGAAAAAGCTTGATTAATAAACTTTGTGCTTTGTTGCAACAATTTGTAAAGCCCAACAATTGAGGAAACTTTAGGACTTTCAAAACAAAATAACTCCTTTTGGAGGAAGGTTCAAAATATCTCTGCCAATGATATTTAACACCTATCTGATTCAGCTGAAAAGTTAACATCTTTCCAGTAATTCGATCATGACATGTCTCTTTAGTTGCTCAAGCTCAATCTGCAGTTTAAGAATTGAAATTGTTTCTGGAAGCAAATTTTGTAGGTGAAATGAAGAAACATGAAAAATTGTGCATGGTGTAGGACTTCCATGCTATGAATTCAGATTTTAATCATATTTGTCACCAAATTTTGACAGGACATGAAATTCTTTCAATGGAAAACTTCACTGCACGTCTTGTGTTCAAACACTCAACAAATAGTTGGAGTTCATCTAAAACTACCAAATTTTCAACAATGGTATCTCTTTCTTCAGTTCTCTTTTTTCGCTATTACCGTTTCGCCACCGCCAGCCGCCACAGAAAAGCGGCCGCCACAGAAAACCCGCTTCGCCTCCGTCATGTTGTGGCGGTAGGTTGGGAAACCGCAACCGATTTCCGCCATGGCGCCGCCATGGCCGAAATTTGATAACATTGCTTCCAACACACCCCTCACGCCGAGTATATACATCTCGTTCGTGGAACTAGACATTAATAGATGGTCTAATAGCGATTGAAACAATAGACTCAACTAACAACAAATTTTGCTAAGATAGACTCTAACTTATCATGGCTCTAATAACATGTTAAGAAATGAACTTTAAGCTTAACTTGATCTCACAAAACCGACTTCTAAAATAAGGTTTGCACTTATTATTGTGAATTGGCCTTATATGTGGAACTTCCAACACTACAATATTTCATTCCTCAAATTCATTCACACCCCAACGCAAGGACATGATCAACCTCACGCATCAACTCAAAATCTAGTTGAAATTGTTTCACCTCCTCTCATTAAACACCAACAAAGGACATAGAGAGCTAGGCCTACATTGCTTGAATACTCTTCAATCCCTTTCCTTCTTCATCAACTTCCCGCACAAAAATATTCCTCTTCCACGTCTCATTCTCATGATGAAACTTCGCTTGGTCCATTGCTTTTACAAAAGGTAGTTGATCCACTTAAAATTCCCATTCTATGTATAATTTTCAGTCATCATTGCTTATCTTCATCATAGACAAAGTATTCCTTGGATATCCGAGAAAAAACAAGCTTGATGGATTGTAGGCTCATTGACATCCCAATTATTTTCATTACATTCAATAAAAACCCTCATTTTCTTTCTCTTTTCACATTTTTTCCTTACAAATTGGTCTGACCTATTGGATCTGCTGCGAAGGGTCATTATGGAAAGTCATTTGAGAGCATTGGAAAGATGGGCTAGTGAACAAGGGAAGGTGGTTGTAGAGCTGAAAGTTGATATGACCATTATGAAAAAAGGTTTCCAAGAACAGTGATATTTGCAAGAGAAACAAAAATTATGATGGACGAAGAAGGGGATGCATCAATAAAGAGCATGAAGATTATGGGATGTGAAGATCAGTTTCTTGCTATCCGAATTATAGAGTTAACCAATAAGAAAGTTGAACATGGAGATGCACTCAAGCATAATTTTTTCCCAAATTCAGATTCACATAATATCAATAAGAAATCATTGTTGGACCTAGATTTGATAATGAAGGTGATAGGAACATCAATGACATTGGAATCTTGGAAATTCAACTTACTGAATTCAGAAACTTTTACACAAAAACTACTCTCATCCCTACCACCACCCAAATCTCCATAATTGAATTTACATGCATTAGCTAGTGGGTTCCCTCCCTGTGATAGGACAGTATCATAATGCTTTTAGGAAGGGTAGATAAAGATCCCAGTGATGAAGATGAGTCACGAGATCTAGCTTCCACAGTTCCAACCTTGAGGACAAGGTTGATTTTTGGAAGAGTGTATTGATAGGATACACAGTGAAGATATATTAGTTAAGATAGCCAGAACATTCATGAGTCAGTTACTTGAGGTGTTAGTTAGATATAAATAGGAAAGAAGGAGATGAGAGGCCAAGGAGGTGAATTGTAGATTAAGCTTTAGTTCTGTGTGATGGGGAAGCCCTTGAAGGAGAGAGTTTCCCCTATTTCTTGTTACTTTCATTCTATTCAATAAAAACCTTTCTTTCTCTTTTTCAATTCTTGGTTCCTAACATCTCCTCATTTTGATCCTTGGAATGTTGTGAGTTGCATTCTCAAGTATACTAAGAAGACTCACAAGGGCTATTGTATGAGGATAAAGGAGATACTCAAATTTCTCTGTATTATGACATTGATTGGGTTGATTGGGCAGGGTCTCCTATAGATAGGAGCTCTACTACAACGCATTGTGTACCCATTGGGGGAAATGTTACCTTAGGAAAAGCAAGAAAAAAAATAATGCTGCTCATTTTAGCACAAAAGCAGAATATAAGGTTATGGCATTGGCCACGTGTGAGTTGGTGTGGATCAAACAACTCCTTCAACAACTAAGTTTTGCGAAATTGAACCAATGAAGCTATATTGTGATAATTAGACAACTCTCCACATTACTAGTAATCCAATATTTCATGAGAGAACTAAATATATAGAGATTGATTATCATTTTGTGAGGTACAAGTTGTTGACTAAGGAAATAACTATTGAGGTTATCAGCTCAAATAATCAACTTGTTGATATTTTTACCAAATCCTTGAGAAGAACATGAATTTAGTTTACATGTTCCACTCTTGGAGCATACAATTTATAGGCTCCAGCCCGAGATGTGTCAAATAAATATATGAATTCTATATCATTGCATCTAGTACTGGGTCAGTCTTTCTTTTTCTTTTCACTTTGTGGCCGTATGGTACATACATACACACATACACACACATATATATTCAACTAAGTGAAAAAACTAAGTTTTTCTCCCTAAAAATTCAAATTTAAGTGTAAACACTAGATGAACCCATTTAACACATTTGCATGTGATATAATACCAGCATTGAAATAACTACAATACCAACAGTTCCGCATTGATGGAAGAAAAGGTTCAGACTTTTTGAAGAGGAAACTCTAACTAAAACTGAATTGTGAAACCATACTTTCAAAGTCCACAGTACATGTCACTGTCTTTATAACAACTGATGTAACTGTCACAATACCCTTATGGTCTAAATCATTTTTATCATGCACTGACAAACCTTAGTTTATCCTCTAGCTATAGTTTGCAGCAAGCAACTCTTCACAAGGAATTTCTACAACATGACAATCCCAGTCAACGGTCTAGACCAGCATGAAAATAACAGAAATTCAGCAACATTGATCATCATTTGGTTTGCACTAGCAGACGGAATACAAAAACATGAAGTAAAACAAGCATCGAATGATCTACACATAAGCTAAATGATTTCAATTTTATCAAAAACACAATAAACACATCTTTATGAGGAACATCCCTCACCTCTAAGCAGTCAATGACAGCCAGTTGGTGTTGTTCTGCAATTTGTGGACTTAACTTTATCAATCGACCAAGGGCATCAATACCCATGTACTTGAGATTATGACTGTCACTCTGCCCACATGACAACAACACATACGTAACACACAATAGCCAAATCCACCAACACAATTACATTGAATGCAAACTTAAAACACATTTCACCAAAAAGATAAAAAGCAAACCTTCAAAAATTTGGCAATCACATCCGCTGCAGCCTCTAATAACTTAGGATTGGGATATATAGAAGCAACACAGCATATGCACTCATAGAGAACAGCATTCCCTATGTTGGTCATCGAATCACTCTTCCTAATTATATCACCGAGCACGGTGTACATGTGTCCACTAGCCTGCTTGTCACCACTTCCCAACAATGCCAGAATTTTCAGCATCTTAATCTAAGCACTCAAACACAACAAGTAGCCAATTTAAGCAAGAGGATCGAGTAAGTAACATGCAAAATAAAAAATAGTCTTAAATGGATAAGCTTCTCTATAAACCTATCTTCCTAGTTTAGTCTAATTTAAGGTAAAAATTAATCATTTTAGTTTTTCATTTTTTCTCCCCGAGGGAGGAATTTATCCAAATATTAAATAGAATTTAACCTGAATGAAGGGTGCAGGCATTTGGTGATAATCATAAGTCTTGGGCAACCGGTGTTCTGCAACCTGCTTAAGAATGTTGACGAAGCTAACGACGAGATCCTTGTAAGAATTAGCATCGTCGGAGACGAGATTAAAGAGAGGGCAAAGAGAAGCGCCCATGACTCCGGGATCGTTATCGCACAAGCGCTTGCGAAAATTGGTTAACAGGTGGGAAACGGAGGAGGGAGATTTCTGGTAGAAGCGATGCAGCGCCATAACGGCCTTCTTCCGGACGGCGTCCTTGGGGTGGTTAAGAAGGTCGACGACGCGGGGTAGGACAGCGGGAATGGTCTCCTCGTTGATGAGGCGGCAGACGGCGTTGAGGGCGGCGCAGACGACGAGGTAGTTATCAGAGGCAAGATCCTTCTGGATGGTGTTAACGATGAGGATGATGAGGTCGTGGTCGTCGCTAAGGAAGAGGGTGACGGCGAGGTAGCCCGTGCGCTTGAGGAGGAGGGCGTCGTCGTGAGTCATCTTGACGGCGTGAATGTAGCCGAAGGAGGCGTCGTGGCCGAGCATCTCGACGTAGAGGAGGCGGATGATGTACTCCTTCATCTTGCGCTTGGGCGTGTCTGCGTCGTTGATGCGTCGCTTTAGGGTTTCGATCTCGCGGAGGACGATGCGGTCCTCCTCGGCCTTGGATCGGGCCTCGCCGATGGACTTGATGAGGTCCAGAAACTCCTTCGACTGGCCGTGCGACCCCATTGCAAGTTCTCTACCCAGCGTCTTCAGCTGCTCCATCTGAGAATTATAGACCAAGAAGAAGAGGGATTCAAGAAGAAGAAGAAGGAGAAGAAGACGAGTGGAAACACACACGGCGTCGATAGGAGCAACCCGGTGTCGAAGAAGGAGAGAGACTAATTTGCTGCACACTGTTGTCGGTTTCTCTGAATATTACTACGGGTGGGTCCCCACTGGTAAAAACCATCACGGGTCGGGTCGGACCACATCAACCCTGTGCCTTCTACTGTACTCATTCTCGGCGTCGCTCAAACGTATAATTATTTTATTTGTTTATTTGGATTTAAGCATGCTTCTTCTTTTTTCTTGCACGATATATATTTTTTTATTTTAAGACAAAAACATTTTACTCTTTCTGCTCCGCGTGATGTAAAAATAGTAACTATAAATTATCTACATAATGATTTTTTAGAATTTTGTATTCTTATTATCATTTTTTTTTTACTCATGGGAATTGAATACTAATAAAAAAATGTTTAGTATAGGTGTCAACTAAACAAAGGCGTAAATACGAGAAGTATAGGTAAATAATGGATTAAGTGATTTTATTTAGGTAAACAATAATTTTAATCTGGTCGGTCCAATTGTACATACGTGTTAAATGTTTCTTACAGGTGTTAAATGTTCTTCTAAAAGTAAAAGTAAAGTTTGGAAGAATAGTGAGAAACTTTCCATTGATACTTATTAGTTATAAGATTGTGTAGTGATTTTAAAATGAAACGGGAGAATAATGGATTAGTAAAAGAATTTTGTGAAATAATAATTTTTAATTATCTACTTAAAAAATTTATTTGTATTTCTATAAAGATTACGTTGACAAGCATTTAATTTCAATTAGGATCATTTTATTTTGGCTTAATTAGTGAGATAATACTCATTTTTATTTAGATGTGTCAATTTGTTACTTGTTTTTAAAAACTTGTCAATTACATCTCAATCTTTAAAAAAAAATATCTTCAATTAGGTTCTTCTAAAAAAAATAAATCATAAGCAGCGTTAATAGCATGTCACGTGTCACGTGTCACGTGTTAACCTGTAAGGTGACACATGACATTTTTAGTACCGCATAGCAAGGTATCATCATGTGTCAATGTCATTACTAAGTGTCATTGTTTTCGTCTCAATTTAGTTTTCACGTATGTTTATTGTTTAAGTTTAGTCCCCACATATGTTTTTTTGACAATATGGATATTTAGAAAAAAAAAATAAAAGATTTAAAAAACCAAAGATCGACACGTGACACATCGTTAATGTCGTTAATGATTTTTTAAAGGACCTAATTGAAGTATTTTTTTCAAAAATTAGGACATAATTGACACATTTTTAAAAACAGGTATTAAAATAACACATCCGGATGAAAATAAATATCATTCCATTAATTAAACTTTTTATGTTATATAAATTATTTTGTAATAATAAATATATATAAGTTCTGAAAAATATAATATTCATTTAACATTTCTAAGCTGCTTGAATTCTTTTTTAAGTAAAACAAAATTTTCAAATAAATCAACATAGCAGTCATAATAATTTACAATTTACAATAATATAATAATCCTAAAGATAAACCAATTGTCAACAATATATTGAAATCACATATTAAATAGTATAAAAATATCATTATTTTCTTTCTAAAGATATTTGAAGACAAAAGTGCATAATTAGACATCAAATCATCAGTGTTTATTATTTGATTATAAATCTTTCGGTTGTACTTATTAAAAATAAAAACGTATTTTGTGACATTCCATCTAAAAGATAAATTTTAGGAAATCAAACATCACATTTTAACATTTTATGATATAAAGTAAAGGGAGACACGAGATATGAAATATAAATGATTAGTCAGTTATCCAAATTATACTAAAAAGGAAAACTAATGCACAAAAAATGAATGTCATAAACATAATTTACATGAAACAGTTGTTCAAAAGGATTGTTTGCAGACAAGGAACTTTAAAATATAACAGTTTAGCAACATATGCTTAAAAGAGCATTGGCTAACACGCCCATACTAGACAACAACATGACCACCATCTGAACGACCTCCAGAAATATTCACATTTGCTCACCAAGTATTTGGTGATCACCATAAAACTGAAAAGTCAAATAAAGAACACAAACACAAAGAGAAAATGGTAAGCTAGAGGAATAGTTTTTTTACACATGAGCAAGTAGATTATAAACAAATGAATCATTAAGCATGCTGGATGTTTGCACTTGTGGTGGTCTCTCGCTCAACCTAAAAATCCTCCCTTAGGCGAGATTGCAAACAAGGAGCATTGGAACATCCACAAGTCCTCGCTTAGGCGAAAGGCCCTCGCTCAGGTTCTGTTTCAGAAGAGAGAGGTGAATTGTTTTAGAAAAATGAGACAAGATAGAAAATAAGTGAATAACTGGGAGGATCTAAAAACAAGAGATTGACCATGGATTTTTCTTCGCTTAAAATAAAAGTTGACCTTATATATTTTACAATATTTATATTATTGAAAAATATATCAAATGTTAAAGAAAATCAATGTATTAAATTGCATTTCACTTTAATCCCTAAACGATGTAAAACTAATAAATCTCCGGAACAAAATTGAAATTATTATCTAAATCTTCACTTAAAAAATAGAAAAATCATAACACGAAAGTGACAACTTAAAAAAGTATAAATTATTACTTAAGTAACTACTTTAATATTAAAAAAACTATAAAGTGGGTGAGAAATTATCTGCAATTACTTTTTATTCAAATTCATAATTAAAAAATCAATTTCCAAAAATCGTAAAAAAAAAACCCAAAGAAACCGTTTTTAAAATTGAATTTAAGATCTACCTAACATCAAAACACACAATCTTTGAACTGGTTTTATCTTAAAAAAAACACAATATAGAATTTAGTAAGACTCAAAAAATCATATAGAATAAATTTAATAACAATAATAAAAATTTATAAAAAAAAAACAAGTGTGACTTACAATTTTGTGACTACCAACATCCCACAAAAATTACCATCTTGTTTTCGTGTAGGGTCAGAGTTAATTTATTCATTCGCTTTCTTGCTCTCTCTCTCTTAGGAATAGATAATTAATTGATCTGAAAAAAGAAAAAACGTACACCAAGAGAAACATGGTCCCAAACAAATCCATTACCAAAACTTGCACGAGTTTCACGAGGGATATATATACCAATCATTCACCTCCTCCTACTAATATAAAACCACATGTTTATGGCTAATTTACTAAGGAGTCATTTTATAATATCAATCAAGAAATTAATGATTCTTTTTTTAAAAATTATTAATCAAAATATATGTTATATGACAGGACATGACAAAGCGATGAAGTAGAACTGGAAACTCATCCTCATCTTCATTTTTAATTTTTATGATAATTATTTTAAAAATTATACTATATTTATTTATAATTAGTGACAATGTTCACGTTGTTTGTATGTGATTATTGAATTGTTTTTCACGTAATTTAATAATAATATAATAAGTAAACAGAATAGTTATATATCTTTTCATCTCTGTCTCTGGACCAATCTGATAAGTGGGTGAGAATAGTATTTTAATATAATTAGTTTTAGATCATATTTGTTTTTTTATTTATTAGGTGAGTTAATTAATCGTGATATTTTATGTTTTCAAAAAGATGATCATAATCTTCCACGATGTGACTTTTCTTTTTTATTCTATTTTTTGTGTAAAATGGCATTGACAACATGTTTACAATATATTCTAAAAACATGTACAAAATGACAATAACATGACATAACATTTAAATCTATTATAAACTTGTGTGTGAACAATAAGTGTGTAACATCAAATTTTTTTCAAATTTCCAAACTCATTTAGCTTTCATAGATGATGCAAATAAAAATCATATTCACTATTGTGCTAAAATATATACACTGGTGCTAATTCAACGAATGTTACATACGTTTTAGTTTGTTGAACTTGAAAACACGTGATAAATTACTAAACTTTAAATTACCTAACATCTAAGTGCATCATATTAGCTTTTTGTTGATTAAACTTGAAGGTTCTACAAAAAAAATTCGAACTTTCCTTCGTTTTATTGTTGCTCTTTTTTGGGAAATATTGGTTATATACATCCTACCTATTCCTATTGCAGTTAAAGATTTGTTTTTCATACTTCTTTCCATTTAGAACAAAATATTCTAAAAGGTCACATTTAAAGGAACAGCGCGATACAAGCTTCATTCCATTAATCGATTTGAAGTTAACACATGTCAAAATAACTTTGTAATATTTTTATACCCAAATTATAACTTATTGTCTAAATATAAGAATTCGTCTATTTGGAGTCATAGTTTGCTTCCAAATCAAATATTGAATCATCAAGATATGATTCAACATTTTTATCATCACCTTCGGTCGTTCTATATTTACTTTTTCCTTGTGAGGTAATTGTCTTCATAATTGAACTCTCGGCAGTTATCTTTAGACTTTATGTTGTTATTATTATTATTGTAATTTTGTCTTTTGTTATTTTGATGGTTGTTTTTTATCTAATGGTAAATGTTTGATTCAAATATTAGAATCAAGGTTACGAGTTTGATTATAATAGACACTTGTTCAAGAGATTATTATAGATTGCACGATTATCCCGTAATAGAGGTTAGGTGGGGGAGATTGTTGTGAATAACATCAATTGTCTTGTGGCAGAGGTCAAGTGGTTCAAGTCACAATCCAATAGTGAAATTTATAGTAGGACAATTGTTGAGGAATTTTTGTTTGCAAATAACATCAATTATTCTGGGACAGAACTAAGTGAACCGAATCATAATCGAATTTTAATGCTTAGACTACTATGTTGTTAAAAAAAACATTTTAAAATCTCAAATTTGTTTACATTCACGATAATTTAGAATCTCAATTTGTTTTGCATTCGGTGATAACAAAATCGTGGAAGAAGGTGGTAAGAGATGAATGGAGATGAAAGATAATAAATAAAACCAATGAATTATAAAATAGAAAATAAACAAATTTTGACATGTATAACTTCCAAATATATTATAAAATCAAATTTATCCTATTTAACAAATGTAACTCATCATAGATGAATTATAAACCTTAATATAAAGATTAAATTATTAATTAAATTTAATATTTTATTTATAATCATTAATTGAGACTATTTTAAAAAAAAATTATGAATAATGAATTAATCCAGTATAATAAATATTGTCGTCTTTCTTTAAAGAAAAACAGTTTTGATATAAAACTTTTTTTTATCACACTAAAAAATAATAATCACACCCAAACCGAGTATTTATAATAATACCCGTATATATCCAATTGATTCTGTTGTGTAGTGAGCTTATATTTGAAGGGCGAATGTGAGAAAAGGAAAGCCCGCTTCTTATCGCGCTGATCAAAGTGTTGTGTTGGCGATCTTTGTCACAACTTTTTCACAAACGCAACATTCGCGCGAGGCAAACACGAAGCAAGAAAGCCATTTAAACCGATACAGAGAGAAACCCTAATACCGAGCAAAATTTTTCTTCAATTTCCTTTCATCGTTATTTTCGTTCTCTTCACAGTGATCGCGAACCAGCTTCCGCTTCCACATCCATGGCGAGTGAATTTGGCGCCAACGGTCCTTCAACTCCTCCGTCCAATTCCGCGGAGTCCTTCATTGGCTGCTTCATAAGCTTGATTTCGAAGTGCGAGATTCGCTACGAGGGCGTTCTCTATCTCCTTAACGTCCAGGATTCCACCATCGGCTTGAAGAACGGTACGTGAGCCGTTAACGTAACGTTGGGTTTCGTTACATTGCAGCGAAATCACCGTATATTATGTTTTTGTGGTTGTCGATGATGCAACGGTGTTTTGTTTGAGTAATTTTGATGTTCAGAGCTTCGTTTTCCAACGCTGGATTTGATAGGATGAGAAAGGGTTCATTGGTGTTTTGATTAGACAAGTTAACGCCAGCTTGATGATGGAACCTAGCTTTATTCAATAGGGAGACAATGTGGATGGAAACGAGTAACCCCGAGTTTGGCCACAACTGCAATGTTTTTGAGATCTTTTAATCTGTAATTGTGGCGGCATTTTTTTTTTATGTATCAGGGAATTAATGAAACCGTGACCACAAATTAAAACTTCAGTGACACTATTTGGAATACTTTGAATTTTGCTTAGGTTAATAGTACTGGCTTTATGCCTAAAATGCTGGCGATGGATGGATGGATGGACATTGCGAAATTAATAGGTTGATGATGACACGATTTTTCCTTCTCTTTTAGTATAAATTTTGGACTTCGAGTTACTGCCATTGTCCTAGCTCGTAGGGAATAAGTGTACAACAGAATCGCATTAATCATAGTTCTTCCTTTTGACAATTTGCCCTTTGTCTGAATTCTATGACATTTTCGACTGGTGATATTCATCAGTTTGTTGTCTACACTATACACCTTTTTCTGTAGGCTACATGCCAGAATTTCCACTTCTATTTGTTTTGTAAACCTGGAAGGACAGGGGCATATGTTTATTTCTTTACATAAGGGAAACCATGGTTTCCTGTTTTTGATGAACAGTACCTCTTCAAGTTCTGTCGTTCGTCTGATGATTAAGTTTTGCCTAAATCTTTTGTCAACCCCACCCCGCCCAATCATGAATAAAAATACTATAGTCATCCTAAAAGATGCATGTACATTGCCTAATGAACAATAAGACATTGGTATATATATACGTGGCCCTTTTTTTCTTAAATGAAATAACTGTGGCAGAGTTATGACTATGGATATTTGATAGTATGTTTTAATTTAATAGGCGTTAATGGAAGTCAGCTATTATATGATTATGCATGGAATTAAAGTTGATATTAGATATTCTGTTAATTAGTTTCCAAAAGATGAACTTCGTTATGTTACGTGGCTATCTAAAAATTGTATTTCTTTAATGTGAAAGTTTCTTTCTAACATGGAAATTCTTCTGATACGAGATTGCAGTTAAATCTTATGGAACGGAGGGGAGAAGAAAAGATGCAACACAAGTTCCTCCAAGTGATAAGGTTTATGAATACATTCTTTTCCGTGGAAGTGACATTAAGGTAATTATAGCATTATTGTTTAACTGATATGGCATGTAAATATTGTTGTGATCTGGTATGTCTTCATTAAAGCTGTGAAGTATCTCACCCACCTAGCAGAATAAGGCCTGGTTAGTGTTGTATAGGTGTTATATATCTTAGTTTTCAGGGTTCTAACGCATCTGTGTGATTAATGAATGATTTATGATTGGGGCTTTAATGTTTTAACTTGTGACAAGTTTTCATTAAATAAATTTTTCTCATAATAGAAGACATTTCTACCGAAGTGCATCGTTTTCAATTGCAATAGTGCTCAAACTCATGTTTTGGTGAAATTGGTAGATTTTGGAGGCTTGTGAATTCTGATATTTATTTTCTACCAATTCTCCTCTAGTTTGATCACGAACAAGGTTGCTTTTTGTTTGTTTCTTTTTTTCTTTTGTTCTCATTAAATTGCACCTGCCTGGTTTCATAATAATGGCTTATCTAGCATATTTGCTCTTTAGTTGTGAGCGGTGCTTATGTTTTATATGGAGAAACATTCTGAGAAATTTAAAATTGACAAATCTAATATGAAAGTCTATAACACAACCATTTGGTCACAAGAGCTTTCTTGAATGCACGCTTAACATGCTTATCTAAGCTGTGCATGTTCTTATGAATTTTGCCCTTTCAGAATTTGCAGATCAAGTCACCCTCCACATCTTCTAAATCAGAAGAGCAGGTTCTTAGTGATCCAGCTATTATTCAGGTACCTGTGTTAAAGGACCGCACGATAATAATTTGTATTCTGAAATCATACACTTCTCAATGATGTTACTGTTTCTTTTAATTTATTTTTGTCTTTTTTCTTTCAGTCACAATATTCTGGGTCCCCAGGTTCCCCTGCGGCCTCAGTCGGAGGTAGAAATTTGACAGAATCAATTCAAAGGCAAGATACCCCTGAGATATCTAGTAAACCCTTTCCTGTTGGGTTGCCTTCTTATCAGTCGGTAACTGAACTGGGACCTTCAAATTCATCTGCTGCTACTAAAGTTGCCAGTCATCCATCTTTTTCTTCAGCAATGAGTTGGCAAGGGCCTAGTGATTTATCTAGCAGTGGTTCTCATTCTCTGCTACAATCTAGTTCCCTTTACTCCCCACCGATTGCAGCATCTGTAGTTGTGCAGAATCAGATTAAAAATGCAGAACCTCAGTTACCTACAAAGGGGGGATGGACAGGTTTTCCAGAGCGTGGTCTACCTATATCTTCTGCAACGTCTTCTTCTCTTGTTAATCTGACTCATTCGAATTCTCTTACCTCTTTAAAAAATTCTGATTCTCTTGATGTTCCATCCCTTTTGATACCCGTGCCATATTCTGCATCCATGGCTTTTGATGGATCAAACATGCCTCAGTTTTCTTCCCCTTATCAAGACATTTGTCCTGACCCGAGGGCAATTCATCCTCGACATTCTGCTCCTTCATTTGTAGATTCTACTTCAGGTCTCTTGCCAACAACACCATCTTTGTTAACACCAGATCAATTTGCGAATCCTAGAGAACAGTTATTATCTACTACACATAATTTGAACCCTAATCAAAAGGGTATGGGTTCTCTGACTCAAACATCCTTTGGTTCCTCTGCATTGATGCCATTTCCAGCATCTCAAGCACCGCTGCTTCCACTACCTACTTCAGTGCAAAAGGTTAGAAAATTTGCTCATATGCTTTTTATGGGAGTAGTGCAGGTTGGATAAGGCAAGGCAGGATATTCTTTGTATGGCTTATATTGTTGGTCTGTTTTCGAAATCACTATTGCATACAAATTGTTATATATAATGAGTAGTTTCTTAATACAAACCGGAGTAAAGAATAGTTTAAAATTGATGAGGAATGGCTCTACCTTACATGGTTTTGTGTTCACTTATTGTTTTATTGTTTTTTGGACTTTATATTACTTAAAAAGTAGATTTTAATTCTATTTCAATTTTATAAAATGGACTTGTAATGTGAGGTTTGTACTTACTCACATACTATACCGTTCTATGAGATCTTCAATAGACTCTCTCATGTCAAAGATTGAACATCTCTAACTTGAGAATAGATATTTGTCGTGGTTCAATGACAGTTTTGCATGTGGCATAATAGGCCTAACAAACCTTGCAAGGATAGACTCTAATATCACTTGTTAAGTTGTTCAAGAGGAAACATTAGGTGGATTCATCACGAATGAGTTATGAACAAACCCTCAAAAGACCATAACATAATCTTCAATCAAAACCTTAAGGCAATGGGTCGCAACTTTTTCTTTATACATTGCTCGTCTCTTTCACATTTTTTACACTCCCCCGATCGAAACATTTCTTAACTACCACCACAGAACACACTTACCAAAACACCCTCTTAGGAAGACTTTCAATACAAAAAAAATTCATAAACCTAGGATCTCACCCGCTATATTGTATTCACAGAGAAAATGGTGGTTACTAGAAACTTTGCTTCGCTTAAGGTGGCACCACAACAGGAAACACGAACTTGGGAGAAAGGCTTTCAGAAAAACAAGAAATACTTTGGAGACAGTGAGTTTGCTGTGTCAACACAGTTTTCCAAAATACTTAAATACCATCTTAGATAGTGAATTTTAAATTTAACTTAACTTTATAAAACTGATCTGGAATCGAAGATCTCATAGGTTGTGGATAGCTACTGTAGTAGATAAGGATATTCTTACCCTAAACCTGCAATTCTGCATTTGAGGGATAGGAAAAATGGATAGTTGATGGGGAGATTATTAAAATTTATGTCTTGCTCACATACCAAATTAACAAACTAACCTAGCTTTGTCTATTGGTTGTGCCTGTAAAATTTTACTATATTCTATTGTTTGTTAAGTCACTTCTCGGTTTGTAAGTGAACATGGAGTTGCTTAAAATTACCAATCACACTGTTCTCAAGCGAATTGTTTAAATTTAAGCATAGTCCAATTGATTTGTGAATACCGTTTCCTTGAATGTAGAGATAATATTTCTTGTTTTCTAAGTGCATCTGGAAGCTACATTTTTCTTTTCAAGTTATACACAAAAATGGGTATTTAAGTCTTAGTTTTTGTGGGTTGCATACATCTCAGTCTATTGGGGTTTTTAACCTACGTTGGGTATTTTTTACTTTGCAATTAGAAAGTTGATCTTAAGTAACCGATTTGGTTAAATTTCACTACTTGAATTACCTACAAAATGTGGCTCTTATCTAGTGAGCAGAGGCAGTTTCCTGTACTAGAAGCACGTAACTACCAGATCACATGCTAGGAAACTATGGCAGATAACTAATATATTTAAATATTATAATAAATCAATATCGAGGGGAAGACTTAACACAACCATAAGATTGCTGCCTTTAGAACTGTAGGTTACTGAGGGTAAATCTGCATATATCTACCCTCTCCATATCCACTACATGGTCATGCATTAGCTCTCTTTTTAGTATAGTTATATATATATATATATATATATATATATATATTTTATTTATTTATATTTATATACATGTAAATCGTGTGTTGTTGATTTTTTCAGCCTCAATACACAGCTCCACAATTCACTGAAGAGTTTGATTTTGAGGCCATGAATGAAAAGTTCAGAAAAGATGAAGTATGGGGCTCTCTTGGAAATGCAACCACAATAGAGGGAGTACAGGATAATACTTCTCTCAATCTGGGTAACAGGGAATATCATGGGATGGTACCAAACCATAAGGTAGGACTCAAAATGTTTTCCTTTGATAAGAATTTCTTTCCATTTTGAAATGGATGGAGTAAACAAATTTTGTTTGAGCTTGAATAAGTCTTTTATTCTTGCCTTTTCTTGCAGTCAGCATACAAGAAAGATGACTTTTTTGACACAATTTCCTGTAACTCTTTGACCCGTGGATCAAGGAACGGACAAAATCGTTTCTCCGAGAGAATGAAACAGGATACAGAGGTCAGCAAACACATTAAGAACTGAAATTTCTGGATGTGAAGTTATCCATGAACTACAATGTAATTTTGATGTATTGTTTATCCATTTCTTTTTCAGACATTTGGCAATTTCCAGCAGAGGCATAATTTTAGTTATGGCGCTGGACGGGGTGAGAATTTCAGGGGCTCATATAATTGGGGAGGAAGGGGTTATGGCTATGGTGGGAGAGGGCGTGGTCCAAACTTTCCTCTCTAGTGGTATCAGGACTTTCTGTTTATCTGGTGTTGTCCAGAGCTCCCCGCCAATTTTGCCTATGTTTGCTGTGTGTGATCCTTGTCTTTACGTCAATGATGTTAACATGCTTATGGAACTTTCACAGGTGGAGGCTGGAATGTCAAACTTAGATATGACCGCCATTTTCATGTTTTTTTAGATCATGAACTGGCGTTTGACGTTTTAAGTAATTGCTGTCCATAATTCTATATACCAATCAGTAGCCAGAGGAACTCTTACTCTTACAGTGAATCAATTCGCTCTCCCTCGGCCCTCCATTAAAAAATTAACATCTTTTGGGTCATATATAGCCGTTGTTAGCGAGTCCTAGTGACCTTTATGGATGATAAGATTTATGCTAATAATAACTTTTAAAATGCTGATAATTTTCTATTTACATTACGATATTATATATTAAATCTCATGGTGATGTTGCTTTTGTGATAACATGGGAATCAAAAGAAGACGTTTTGTGGAGTTTATTTGTTTTCTAGCGTGTAGTGGCAGGACCATCTTTCTATTTGTCCACTTCATCGATATCTTTAGGAATTCTTTTAGATGCCATTGATTATATCATGGATTATATTTTGGGTAAATGTTATTTTGTAGCATTATTATTACGTTTCTCGATGACCTGATAGTGTTGGGTGTTGATGATGAAAATGGAGAGGGGAGGGGACCAATATAGGTGTGATTGAGAGAACGTGAGATGTGTGGAAATGAGTTGTTAAAATAACATTACCATTGTATATATTGATGATGATATTTTGTCTAATCTAGTCTTGTAAGCACCGATGTCCAGGTTTCTTTGTTTTGACTAGTCAAACTGGCGTTTGCGACAGGGGCGGCTAGATTTTCTCTATTAAACTTTGATTCAAAAATCAGCGTCGTGTTACATGTCTGGATGTGTTCTGAAAAATCGAACAGTCTGAACTTTTTGTAAGGACTACTTCAGCCTCATGATGAATGGTCCACATTCTAATGTTGATAAACGATTTATTTTAGGATTATTGTTAAACTAAATTATAAATTTCAGGAATCTATATTTTATTTTAATTTCAAAAATAATTTGTGACTCAACATTCGGATCTCGTACTAACTGGACAGGAGATTTTTTAAGCTGTCAATTGTTAAAGCTATGATCAATTCCGTCTATAAACGATTGTTAATTAATGAAGTTAAATTAACTTTAACTATTAAACTTGTTCTGTAAGCCGAACTATAGAATTGAGAATGTGATTGTGAACTTATGTTCTTTGAAGTTATGAGTATTCGGCAACTTTGTAAATTCAAATAAAAAGCCCTAACAATTATTCTTGAGGTGCTACCTTGGGCCTGGCCTCCCTGAAGAAAGAAATTGATTCGGCCTGGTTGTTTCGGGGTAAAATTATCATTCCTTGCGTGGCCTGCGACTCGGAGACTTTGTTTTAAAATTGTAGAACACGATGCCTAGAAGTCGTAGAAATGCTTTAAAATTAAATAAAACGATGGCAACAACGAAGCATATGAAACTATCTGTACAAAACAATTATTAACTATGGGGGTAGGATCCAAAATGAGTTCCTGTATGAGGCAGTTTCTACCTCGGGGAGAATGTATACAAAACAAATGTCTCTTTCGTATCATGTAAGTCGAAAAAAAAATGTAATACCCAATTCAAACATTTTTTGTTGCCTCCACCACCTTCGATCTTTCTCTATGCAACATTTAAGCCTTCTTTCTACAGTAGTTGATGATCCTCAATTCCTTCCTTTGTACCAAAACTCTGACTCTGCATTTTACTATATTATGCTTTCCATGTACAAATTCTTTACTCCCTAGTTTCACCCGTTTGTGCGTGTATTTTGTGACCCTGATCTGCCTTATTCGTCTTCATTGTTAACAAACCTGAACCAATTAATGATCCTACTGTAACTAAAATCAATATGGCTAAACCAGCATATGTCCCTTTTTTAACAAGGTAGCATTCACCATTCAACCACCCTTCCCCATATGCTTGCCTTTTGCTCATGCTTGTGGCAGCAATTAATAAAACAACTGCAATTCCAAACCCTAGCCTGCAACCATAATCCATACCAATGTTAGACTTATATTTGGGATTTTCAAAGGAAAAAAAAGAGTACAATTTCAATTCTCTAATCTTTACTATTATTATTTTTTCAATTCCTAATATTAAGAGTTACCATCTCTATAGGATTTTAACAGATCCACGTATCTACAATTTTCTAGCTTTGCAGTCTTCACACCGAAAATGATTGAATTTGCCAACCTGTGGCCAATCATGGAAAACCACTTGGCACACAGTTGCTGAAAATGATGTACTCTATATTTTACTGTTAAAATCAATCCAAACCTGAAGAAAGAAAGTTCGGTTTGACAACTAGATTGGATGGTGTTGCGTCCACTTTCAATAATGAAGTTACAAAAATCAAACTTTATTTCTAGAGCAAATATGTCCATTCTAACAGGTAAATGATGACAATGCACAAGCCAATAATCAAGTAAACAAACTGTGTTCTTTCCTTAACCTGTGATTGTGGAATGTGATGTGCTAACAACTAAAAACAGATATGAAAAAGATTATTAACTTACCAGGAGATCAAAAGCAGAATCCTTGCAACGATAGGTATCTTAAACCGTGCGTTTCTTTTCCCTGCCGAACAGCAATTCTTGAACAATATAGAATTCCCAATGCTCTGCACCAAAGCCAAACAAACCAATGATGCAATACCCAATCCAAATGCTGGACTTGACGGTAAATGACACAGTTTCCCATTCCATCTGAGATCCTCCTTCTACAGAACAAAGCATCAGAATTCAGAACCAGTTTCAGAAAAAAAAAAGAAGAAGAAAAAACTCCTAACAGCAAGGTCTTAATTCAAGAATAGAACAGGAACACACTACTCACCTTGTGTCTCTTAATCTCAGAGACTACGCACAAGGAGAAGGAAACTAAGCCAAGAGAGAGGGAGAAGATGATGAAGAAGATGAATGTGAATTTGAATTTAGGAGGACTTTCCACCATGGTGGGTTGGTTGATTCTGTGAAGACAGCAGAGAAGAGAGAAGAGAGAATAAAGAATAACTCTTGGAAGCTACTCAAATAGAAAGATGGTGCCTTGAATGTGTTGGTCATCACCCTTCTCTTCTTTGAGTCTCTTCTTTTGTAGTTGTAGTAGTAGTAGTTGAGACTTCCTCCCCAAAGTGTCTATCATTGTTTTGAAGGAGATACCATTCCTAACTGCATATATCCTCAATTGGGAAAAACCAGCTAAACCTTTTCCATTTGTTTTCTAGTTAGTCAACCGCTTGCTGAAATAGCTTTTTACCAAGTTGGAGATAGACAACAAGAATAAACCCAATTTGGAGACATAAATTGAACAAAATTTTAATATAGCATATAAACAACAACTATCTGTGCAGAAAGGTTCGTTTTTTTTTTTTCTCAATGATGATAAGGACTGGTAAGGAAGTTTCCTAATTTTTCTGTACTTTATCTGTATTAACAACTATACACGGATAATTGCCCTCGAAATTAAGTACTTGCCACTTTCATAGGTAAACCTCTCTTCCCTTCTCATCTCTTCAATCGGTTTATGCGGTGAGGGTTCTCTTTATGCCACTTTTCATGAGAAAAGAAAAGTTTATATTCCCATTTCCATGGTTTAAACCCAAATGACAGATAGAAGTTTCTTATCTGTTTGAGGTGTTGTGTGGGGCCACATTGACATGAATTGAAAAATTAATTAAATTTAAGGCGCCGAAGCTGTTACCTATGGTAATTGTAATTGCCATTGATTACCCTCTTCTGTCTAAAGCCTCTTTCTTTGACGTTTCCTCGAAGATTCACTCTATTAAAGGCCCGGATTCGATTCCTGTGAAGACATGTGGGTTTGGGAGAGAAGAATAATCATCGATCAACTGTGCATTAGTATTATTCTTCACATCGTGAGTTCCGTTTTCATTTGACTTGGACTTGTTTAATTGTTGAAACCCTATTCCCAATTCAAATTGCCTGTGGATTCGCATTGTTAAAAATTGTAGCTTTCTTCGCTTTTGGGACTTGCGTTTAAAATATTACATAAACATTGCAAATGGGTGCTGGGAGAATATTAGTTTATGCCTTTTTTTTCCCTTCCATGTTCATCTGGGTCACGCTGTGCTTTTCTTCCTCCTGCACCTTCCCAGAAAGAAAGAAAACGAACTCAAAATGTTTTTTTTTTTTTTTTTTTTTTATTACGATTGCAAGGGTATCAAGTTATCAAATGCTACGGTACTACTTTCGTTCTAATTTGTAAGAGCCACATCAAATTTCAATGATGGTGGCCCCTCACCAATCTCCAATCCCATCACTCACCAAAAACAGATAGGGATACTTTTTCTGAGTACGATTGCTTACCTTGTATGTTTGTTCATTATGATTTTGAAGGTAAAAAAGAAACAGTTCCACACTGAAATTTGCTACTGATTGGTAAATAACGACTTTTTTAGTTTATTTCTTTTTGCAAAAGTGCTGACTCGGAGATTATAAATCTGCACTTTGAGTATGTTTGAGGCTTTAGCATTTTATAAGTAGATTATTGAGGTTTTGGGGTTTAGCTGTAACAACATGAGAAGAATGTCTTATCCTAGTTAGCTGCAGATATCACTTCACATGAACATTTGTTTGGGAACTTTGCCTTGTTAGATGGGAAATGCTTACACGATGCCATTTCCATCTTTTCAGTAAGGTGTCTGGCACAATGTCACCCAAGGAATAATGTCAGATTTCTATGACAGATGATTAAGAATCAGACTTCATGTAAAACCAAATGAAAATGTTATGTGAAGACAACATTAGTACTAACTAGAATAAGCAGGGAGGAAAATATTGTGCATTATATGATAAATGTTGAGATGATAATTGCTTTCTTTTGATTTAATTCTCTTCCCTCATCTCACAAAGGAGCAGTGGTTATGCTATTATGTGAAAGAGATGCTATTAAGGACATGAAGATCTTCTGGAACTGAAGTATTGTTACTGATTTATAGAACTGCAGTTGTAAAATCTAAAGTGAGGGAACACTTTTCAGGGTAAAATACAGTAATAACTGTTGATTTAAAATCAGCAGTTACGATTATAATAAAAGGTATGCACAAAATGTAAAATTAACCAGGAAGTTGTTAGAATTTCAACCATGGCTTTTCTCACCAAATTATTTGAACAAGGTTTTTTCTGAGTATTCAGTAACATTGGAGCTACAGAAATAGCACTAGTTTTTTTCCCCTCATTTACTTCTTTTCCTTCTGAGAACTTCTACAACAGATTGTGCTACGCAATAAGCAATAGCTTGAACAGTGACCATTGGATTCACTCCCAAAGCTGTGGGAAAGACACTTGTATCAGCCAAATAAAGGCCTTCCATTTCCCATGTTTCTCCTGTCTGATTCACCACTGATTGCTTTGGATTCGAACCCATTCTGCAACTCCCCATTTGATGTGCTGAGCACAATGGTGTTGAAAGATCTGCCAGTGGCCTTGAACTTTCCTCCTTAACGAACTTCTCAAACTCATGATAGCTCACTTTCTTTACCTTTAAGGTCCTTCCCTTATTATGATGTGTTCCAATTTCTTCAGCTCCAGCAGCCGCCAGAATTCTCAGCACCTTATCAATTCCTTTCTGCAAGTTCTCTTCATCTACATCTGCCAATGTATAACTGATACGATGTGGTGATTGCACTGTACCTGATCCTTTATCCCTTGCCAATGCAAATATATGAGCTGTTCTAGAAAATTTTCGCATTCGATCTCTTATATCTACTCCAGAAGTCCATGGTGTGACAATTGAGAACATACCAGGATGCAATGAAGGTGTTTGGATCACTGCACCATATCCAGATTGTTCAAACTCTCCAACAACAGAGGACATTGCTGTCATTATCCCTCCTTCATAGCTCTTCTTATATGCCTCTGGCCACACCTCAGAAGCAGGTTCATCTGGGAAGTAGCCCCAAGCCATTGTCACTGGATGAAGATGTAAGTTCCTCCCAATGTTCTGATTCCTTAAGCCACTTCTTTTAAGCAATGCTGGCGTACATAGAGCTCCACATGCTACAATGGTGACCTTGGACTCCGCCACACAAATGTCTTTAATCCCTTTATATTCAAATTCAAAGGCCACTCCACGTGCAACCTTTCTATCCCTCCCTTCCATTTTCTTGTGCAACACTTTCAGTGCCTCACAACCTGGAAGAATTGCTCCATTTCCAGATTTCACCAAGTCCACTAACCATGTTTCTAAGGTACCCTTCTTCTTCCCATCCTTACAACCCATGCAGCACCAGCCACAGTAATGATCTGATGAAGAATTCCTGGGAATTGTATTCACAGGATACCCCATCTCTTGACACCCTTTTCTCAGAACAGCATTGTTGAATCCTTCATCTTCAATCTCAGTCTGAACTCCCATCTTCTCACAGACAGCATCCAAGGCTTCTCTGTACAATTCACTCTCAAACAGCTCTAGCCCATGTTTCTCACACCATTCCTTGCACACATGCTGTGGGGTTTTAATGCAAGCAGACCAGTTTATCGCCGAGCCTCCACCAACAGTGGATCCTGATAGTATGAACATACCCATGTCATCACTCGCAACCAATCCACCATTGAGGTACATTTGATCCATGGTTTGTCCTTCAAGAAGAGAAAGATTGTTCCTTGCAGAATAGCCTCCCTTTTCCAGCACCAACACTTTGTAACCGGCTTTTGCTAGAACACCAGCTATGACTCCACCCCCTGAGCCAGAACCAACCACCACAGCATCACATTGAATCACCAAAGAAGGAGAAGACGAGTTTGGTGCAGCTTTGTGCTTTCTACGAATGACAGAGACAGGGAATCCTAACCGTCTTAGAGCATCTGCAGTGATGTCTCGTGGGTTATTGAGATGGACAAGACCTTTGTAGAGGGGTCCTATCACCTCTTCTGCATCTTCATCTTCCTTATCCTCTTCTGCTCCCTTTGATTTTCCATCTAAAAAGTGGTTCTTCAACTGAGCTTTGAATTTTGGATCAGGTCCACAGTATCCAATTGCTTTCCATGAAAGGTTCTCTTCTGATTCATCTGTCTGAAATTAATGCACGTGTTATGCCATGATGAGTACGAGGTTCCAGGTAACCAGAAAATGTTTAAATAAATTATTTCGATACAAAAATGTTTTCATCAAAGTGTAGAAATCATAAGTTGGTGGTGAATGAATAATTCCAACATGTCTACACCGTTATAGAAGCTATTACTTCTTGCACCATCTATTTTTTTTGATGGGGTGCAAGAAGCTTTAACCCATTATAGATTCTTTGAAATGAATCGAATGGGTCGAAGGAATGATGGACAATTACTTTTTGCACCCCATGCCTTCTTAGTACACGGACACACACTTAAGCATTTTAGACATCAGAAAACATTTGTGGAAAATTTTGGGCCAGTTTTGTGGTCCATTCTTTGTCTCGTCTTGTTAGGAAAATGTCGGTGAAAGGTTGGTGAGATATGGAAACCAGTTTCTTCTAAAACTAGAAGTAGTTTTTGAACCTTACAAAACCACCTTCAAAACAAGTCACTTATAAAAAACATGGTTTTTCTTTTTCTCTCTTTTGAGTGTTGTTTAGTTTTTTATGGATAAAAACAATGCAATAACTTTGTTAATTCTCATAAAATTTTATTTTAGAGTGATGAAATAAAGCGATGGATTCAGAAAAGATATGCATTTAATAATAACATTACTACTGAAATTGTGTAATTAGACATGTGGGTCTATGATGATTTGGTTTACGGTGGAAGATAGGAAGCAGAGAAATTAATGGAAGGGTGAAGTTATTGTAAAAGTAATGGTGAAGGAAAGGACATGGTCCTTTCTTGGGGTCCTTCTTCAAGGGATTTTAAATGGAATGAGTTGGAATCAAAGGTTTATTAATGCAATTAGAGTGCCATAGCTCCTACCACCCACTACCCACTCTAACATGAAATCATCTATCTTTCATTTTCTTTTCTTTTCTTTTCCTCATATTTTCAAATCTTATTGCTATGTCTAATCAATTTATATCATAAACACTAAATAATAATTTTATTTATTTATTTATTTATTAGCAAACACACCTAGTTGTTTTTAATAACCTCCAACTGGACCAACCACAACCTTTATTTCTTAGTACACATTTTGCAGTGCCTTTCAATGATGCTTCTATTCCCTTCCTCTATCTCTATCATCTCAGTTTTATGTCAAAATTATCATCATTGTTATTATTATTGAGAATATTTTTTCAAAATAAACTCATTTCATTTTTTCTACTTAAATATACTTACTTATACGGATTTATTATTTATATTAGAAAGTCAATTTTTCAACATAAATAATCAGCCGGAATTCGATTTCTAAATAGCCGAATTTTAATCTAGTTCTTTTAATATTTTAAAAAGGTAGAGAATGAAAAGAGAAGAAGAATTCAGTACTACTGTTCATCGTTGAAAACTTGACTCTCTTTTAAAAACTGAATTTTGTAGGTGTGAGCAAGAAGTGCATATAGTTGGATAATTAGTATCTTGTACGGTTTATTTGGATTTATTTTTTGAATAAAATGCTATAGTATTTTTTTTTTAATATCTGAACTTGATTATAATAAAGATATTTTGAAAGTGTAAAAGTCCATTTATATTTTTCACTTGGGATTCCCTGTTAGGTAGGTCAGCATTGGAAAAATGAAATAAAGTGTAACTCGTGATTTGGTTAAAAATTTCTCACCTGCATGCAATTTGATGCATAAACACCGTTTGATGTTAACACAAAAACGCCGCTACAAAACTAAAGGTTAGATTTAGAGGATCGTCACCTCACCAACTAAATCTAATGGATTATAACATTCAACTTTCAACCACTCCAACTTTTGTTTTGCACCATAACACACATTTTCGATGCCACAAATTCAAACCGGAACATTAATGTTAGCTTTTTCATGCACTTCCTTAAAAGGTTTATTTATTTATTTTTAAGTAACATCATGCTATTTTTAACAAAATCCTAATACATGTAACGGTTATTAACCTTGAAATCGTGTACCTAGAAAAAAACTAACATGTTGTGTTTTTAGAATTTGGATTCTTTAGTGATTTTTGTTTGTTATTTTTATTCTGTACTTCCATAATACACTAATTACTACTAATTTTGATGTTTTAAAATATATTAAAAAAATATTTAAAATACAAATACAGTATACTTTTAATATTTAAAGAGGACAACATAAAAAAACTAAAAAACTAATAAAAAATTTGGACTCGTATTTTTACTTGTTTAGAAACAGTGCCACCAACATTCTTAACTTTTTATCATCGTACTCCATTTGTAAAATGGTCCAAAAGCTACTTCTAACAGGTTTACCTAAATTTAGGGTCTTTTAGGTCTTTTATGATATTTATGTTATCATATATGATTATATATATAGTGATGCAAGCGTTAGGTTTAAGTTACTTCAAATCTTAAGTTTGACTTCTGTGTTTGTGGTGAACAATATGCTAAAAATAGTCTGAGAAAAGAGAAGAAGTAAAAAAGGTCGTATTCATAAAGTGTCACTTATCATAGCAATAAATTAATTTCTCAAAAACTTCACTACTTAATTTTAAAAGTATATTACACTGTATTGAAAAGGGTTTTAAAATACCATACTGATAAATTAGGTGTCATAACCATTTATACACTTGGACCCAGATGAATAAAAATAGTTTATTGGAAGAAGATGCTACTGGAAAAAATGGTGATAACAATAAAGATTTTTTTTTTTAAGAAAAAGGGAGAGACAAAGAAGCAGAAAACATTGAATGTTTTATATGTGTGCTAATTAAGACATGGTGAGAGCTCCAGGTTGGTATTCAAAATTGAAATGCTTGTAAAAATTTATAAGAAACATTATATTTTATATATTATCCTTTAAAGTTAATTATTAAAAATTACTGTTGTTTTCTTTAATGCTTCCTCCAAGGTTTTCATATATAGAAAGAAAAGTCAATGTGCTGACGAAAACAGTATAGCAACTTCAGTACCATACTCACGCAGTAATTAATTCATTCATAGTCTTTCTATCATTAATATTATTAATTAGGACTATAAATAAATAAAAATAGTCAATACTATTTTTCGATTCAAATATTTATCTAATTTCACACACCGACAATTAAGAATTAATGTCAATTAAATTTATTTGATTTTCTACATTTTTCAAAAATCATATCGTGTAAAAAATTTGAATAGAATTTTTTCTTTTGAATTTGCTTATATATTTAATTTATTTTAAGATTAAATTATTTACTTTTCAGTTTATTAGATTTAGACATAAACATTATATTTGAGTTTGGATAAAGTATCACTTTGAAAAACTAAAAAGACTTGTTCTTTCTTCTGACACAGCACTTGCTACTACAAGACAAACAGAACATAAAACATGGAGAAAATGGATTGCACCAGGAATGGAAAACACCAAATTTATAACTTATAAAAGGAATTACTATATAGCTAATAATAAACAGAGAGTATGTATATATATATCTATATGTTTTATTTATCGAAAAATGAAGAGGTTATAATAGAATACCTGAGTAAAGAAGACAAGGAGAGTGAGAAGTTTGATGGTCCTGAAGAAGAGTCTGAAGAGACGAAGGTAACTGAGAGACCAAGATCGCATAATCTCTTGTCGTTTCTGCAGAGACAAATCAGGATAGCTATGGATGAAGGGGAATTTTGTTGAGACACACCCCATCCCACACAACATTAATGTCCCAAACCACGTCGACAACACCCACAACACCAACTTCAGTAACCCTGTCAATGGGTGTTTCAGTTTCTCGCATATCACTCCCCCAAGCTGTAACAACATCACAAAAACACATTAGATTTCACTATACATACAAAAATAATTATGCAGAATCTCATCATCATCATCATCACTACAACGTAACCTCTATTCCTGACCATTTTCTTAATGCAGACATAACAAGCATGAAAGCTGTTGCAACATTATCATTATACATTTCAAATGTACGTCACATCATAATAGTAACTAAAATGGATATTAATATATAACACGTTTCATGTTATTATAACTGCAGAGAAGAGAGGTATGGTATGAAAAAAGAAGCGTACGAGTTGTGGTGTGCCGGCCATGGAAGCTGAAATCCGATAGAAGGTGTTGACAGATTCATCGGAAGTGTGAACAAAGTTGTCGACGGCAGGTAAGATAGTGTCACAGAGAGCAGAAAGGGATTTCATTTGCCTGGAAGAGAGAGAGTTGGTGAGAGGTTGGTGTTTTTTCTCTCTCTCTCCACCGCTGAGAAGAAGTCTGTGTGTGTCGATGCTTCCAAGCTCCACCACAGTGTGATCCTTCTTTCCGTCCACTACTCCTATTCCGAACCTAAAGCTACCCTTTCTAGAGCTTCCGTTTCTACCTATGGTTCTCTCCTCCATTGTTGTTGCTCTCAAAAACCTCAACACTCACTGTGTTCTTCCAACCCCTTCCACTTTATATATATAATACCCGCTGACAGATACCCATTACCCATATCTGTTTTTTCTTTTCAAGACAAAATGAAATATATAATTAATGAGTATTTCTCTACCACTGGAAAAGAGACCATAGTATGAAACGTGTATTTTAATACATATGCATACGTACACACGTATATAGACACACACATATATTAATTATTTTTCTGATATATGATAAGATAAGAAAATTATACATTTCTATAACCAAAATTTTTAACATGTTTGGTGGAATTCTTTTATAAAAGGAGAGAAACGCACTTACTTCTGATTTATTACAATTTTAACTATAAATTTTACTTCCCCGATTCCATCATGTATTCATAGATGGCTTTGGTTGACCATGTCCAATGAAATACCAGTGCATTATTGCTAAATATCAAATTAATGTTGGTTAATTATATATATAAAAAATAATAGTATGACATTTAATTCTAAAATGATTAGAATAAATAAAATACATGATAAAGGTGTGGAACTTTATTACTTAGTAAAACAGATAATTTAAAAAATATAAAAATACTGAATAATTTATTTATTTTTTACTTTAATGGCTAATCATTAGCAGATTTCGAATATTTTTTGTTCTTTTTAGGTATTTGTTCTCCATTATTTCTTCCCTTTCCCTCTCACGTTAAATTAATTATGGTCATATCGATGTATATTCTCTTTCAGATAAGCCAGGGAGGATTTTTCTTGTTAGACATATGACACTATTAGTAATATTAATAATACAATAATTGAAAGAGATAGTAGATATTGTGTGGCACTAGGCAAGGTTTTCCTATAAGGACATTTAGGTGTAAAATATTAGATTACAGAGGATTTTTAGTTCAAGCCATTTAATTTTATTGATTGCATATTTATTGGAGATGGTATTTAGGTTAAACATACATACATATATTTTAAATAATATTAAATGAAGGTAAACGACATTAAATTTATTTAAATTTCGGCCCATTAAATATAGATATTTGAGTTTAAAGAGAATATCAAGTTACTTTGTACGGACGTGTGTTTCCTTTTTTTTTTCTCCTTCTTCTTCTAAAATGCATTGAAATCACCCAGCAGACTCTGTTATGATTGACTTAGGTCAATGGACCAACTAGTGTTTGAACTGGTTGTGGGGGTCTCTTTTAATTAAGAACTTAGAGGTTTAAACAATTTCTCCAAGATGGAAAAAGCTTAATTATATTTATCTATTCATCTAATTTAAATATGATTTAATTATATTTCTCATAATTTTTTTCCCTTTGCTATATAATATTTTTGTTTAGTATTTCCTTTGTGTTTATATTAGATGTTTAGGTATAAATAAGATTTTCTAGTAATATTTTGAGGAATCAAATGAGTATGAAAATGGCACTAATTAAAAAAACCAAGAAAATACTAATAATAAGAGAAGCCTTTGGTTTTGAAAATAGTAGACTAAATGAGAAAATTATAATTAAGAACTAAAACTATATTTTAGGGAAAGAAATACGCGTATATACTTTTTTTTACTACGTGATTCTATTTAAGTGGTATCTCAATGTACATTCTTCTGAAAGAGACAAGTGAATGAAAGTGCTTACGAGTTAATTACTTTTTTTCTGGTAAAACTCAATATTAACTTTGTTAATAGGATCGTATTTAATGATATATATACCACGGAAGGTTTAGTTAATTTTTGTTAATATTATTATGTTCGTGTTGTAATCGTACTCAAAGAAGAAAATTTGTTTTAAGTGCGAAATTTCCACATGATAAGGAAACAAACGGAGTTACGTTTTTTCTTGTTGGATTTTAACATTGTTGTTTCATTGACAAGTTACGTAGGTAACTTTTGCATTTGCCATAATATTCTTTAAAGAGAAAAAATGGTGGTGCAAACATTAAAAGACGAAAGTAAGTTAAGTTGGCAAGCTTTATTTTTCAATTATTACTCCACTCCATGAGAGAGAAAACAACACGTGGTGATGATAAAAAAAAAAAAATTTGATAAATCATAGTACAAAAAAAATTGAGAAGAGAAAGAAAAGAAAGAAACAAAGCTTTCCAAATAAATGCAACTGATAACGGTACGTATTTACTCTCTCATCTGCCACCATTTAAGTTTGGCTATTCTATTTCGATTACGTTTCTTAAAAGCAAATAAAATAATATTACAAGTTTTATATAGAGAATAATTTGAGTATTGTGACTTGACGAATTGTGATTGTTATCTTTAGAATAATAATTAATTAGTTATGTTATCATATTCTACACTAATTTGTTTGTGGTCCATTAAGAGAATGCCGTGCTGATATATGCCTAATTCATCAATCTTTTTCATCAATATATATCACTCATTCACTAACTTATATTTAAGTTTGTATTCATGCTCCAACCAATAACCAAATCTCCAAGAGGTGTCTATTCTATTTATTCACTTCTAATTCCTAATTTTCCTTCTATTATATATATATATATATATATATATATATATATATATATATATATATATATAATATCATTATAATCAAAGTTTAATTAAGCTGATAGGAATCAAGATATTTCATACAAAAGACTTGCCTTTGATGATTGGTTTAAAGATCAATTTTCTATGCGTTATTGTTATTACATGTTATGAATTTATTGATATAAAACGAATCATGTACGATGACGTACAATACAAGTAGAGGTACTGCATCCAAGCGTACATGCGTACATGTATTTATCATTTTTGTACTTTCAATAATTATTAAATAATTTTAAAATCAACATCATTTTAAAGATGGTTAATACGAAATTACAATTAAAAAAAAACTATTATAATTGTTTACACTCATTCTATGCAAATTGAGAAATGTAAGTAGTTTTAGACATTATATAATTATAATTTGCATTTTTGTTTAGTTTTGATCATAATGTGTGAGATACGGAGGTAGGTTAAAGTGTCGTACAAAAAGTACTGCTTGAACTCGAAAGATATGATGAAAGAACTAAAACGAAGAGAAGTAATGCAAAATAAAAAATATATATTTTGCATAGTAAATGACAAAATGGTCCAAATTCAAAGAAGTATGAGAGTAGAATAGATAGACAATTGTACCCACGATATGAAAAACAAACAAAATATTCTTGGACTAAAAAGTCAATAAAAATATTCTTAAAAGACTAAAATAAAATAGATTATATTATAGATAAAATTAAACAAAAATATACTGGTATTACCTGTAATTATAAAACTGTGTTGATAATACAGTTTAAAAATTTAAATTTAAATATTTCCTCTAATTTATAATATAAATAATAATAGGTTGAAACATGGTGAGAAAGTGGTTCATTTTCCTTCATTGATTGGTAGTTACATTTATTGTTTAATGTGTTTCAAACTACAACGTTTTTTAAAAGAGAGTAAGGTCATAAATTATATATATATATATATATATATATATATATATATATATATATATATATATATAAAATTTTTGAACCTTTTATGCTTACATCGTGTACATTATTTTTGTTTCCTTCGTTTCGTACCTTCTGATCCGTTGAAAGTTTCATATCATGACAGCTAAGATTTTTTTTTTTGTCAGTGAGATAAATGAGATAAAATATGAATGTTAAAATCTCAAAATTAAAATATATCTATATGTTTCATCATCTATCTTGTTTTTATCCTTCAGATATTTTTTATTTTGATTATTCAATACATTTTTTGTATCATTTAATAACCTTTTAGCTTTATTTTTGGATGGTGAAGTGATTGTTATGTTTGTTGTCAATTTGTATTATATTTTATCTGGGAGAAAATAAATACATGTAAGTTTTATTTAACTTAGGGAATATATATATATATATATATATATATATATATATATATATATATATATATATATATATATATATATATATATATATATATATATATATAAAATATGAAATATTATATATATATATTTAT
>Ga0214544_1001070_pt1 | contig 55245 bp, 18 predicted proteins | sample CNSS3metaG_FD_160074 | JGI IMG/M metagenome (GOLD analysis project Ga0214544, IMG submission 160074) | Root nodule microbial communities from cowpea collected in UCLA plant growth center, Los Angeles, California, USA - CNSS3 | ecosystem: Host-associated > Plants > Roots > Nodule | place: USA...
AGAGCTCTGATACCACTCTGATGGGGAAAACAATAACAAACAATATACCAGAGAATGCAGCGGATATAATTTCCCCTAACTTGCAAGAATCTATGAGGAGCAATAATCAAAGAGCAGCAATAATAAATCACCAAAAGCACAAATAAAGGCACCAAGATTTTTAACGTGGAAAACCCCTCAAATCAAGGGTAAAAACCACGAGTCGTCCAGACCAAAGAAATAGCTTCACTATGATCAACAATAGTACAAAAGAGTCTCAATCAATAGCACAAATTAGTGCCAACACCCAACCAAATAACAAAGCTTTCAAATAGAGAAGAACAAGAGAGGAAAACCTCTAAAAATCACTGCTGCAGTGCAAAATTAATATCTCACAACTCAGACCTCGTATCAACGATCCAACCGGTCAGAATGAAGAGCAATGAGTTCCTAACCTGCTGTAAAAATTTCAGCACGATCCAACGGTGAACGAACCCGCAGTGCCGAATTTACGGTGACAGCTTTGTGAAAAACGTGAACAGAATTTTCCCTCTACCTCTCCCTCTATGTGTTAGGGCTTTCAGTGTGTTCTAACTCTATTGTTCTGCCTCTCTCTTTATTTTATAGCCCCCATCTCTACTAGGTTAAGTGAGACATGGGCTTCTCAAGTTTTGGGCATTTTCTCCATATAGGAAGGGAGTCAAATACCCAACAACGGGTATCCATTTTTAATATCCGTTTTTTACCTGTTGCGAGTTTTATCCGCGAATACCTGCGGGTACGAATTTTTTTGACATCCCTATATATGGTAGAAAATGGTGAAGAAAATCTGTGAAACATTGTGGCTATTATTGGCAAGCATTGACTATAGGTAGCTATATGTCTAAGGGCTCTGGTCTGAACACGTATGTGGTCATTTATAGTGCAAATATGACCATTAATAAATGTGTGGTACCTGAAAGATGAAAATGATAGTCTTACTCACAGGCTGACTTCTTCTAATGGACAAATTATACAGTAATTTTATTTTACAATAATATAATCCTCTTAATTCTATAAATTTGTACGCATAAAAAAATAAAGCAACAAATTTTTTGGACATATGTATAATTTATGTAACATGCAAAACGTTATAGATAACATCAATTGTCTAGTGAAAAGAATTAAGTAAGTTAAGTTATAATTAAATTGTGACGCTCGAGTTGTTACACTTTTAAGTAAAAAAATTTTACGTCCTGATTATTGGTTATAGCTTTTGGTCTAGTGATAAGTGTTTGATCCTAACAATTGATATTAGAGTCAAGGTCACAAGTTTGATTTCTGGTGGACAATTTTTAAGAGAAAGATTTTTGCGAATTGCATAATTGTCTTGTGACGAATGCTAGATGGACCAGATCACAATCAAATCGTGACACTTCCACTGTTACACACCAACTACTTGTGAGAAGTCAAATTATACTAAGTAAATTTATGCTAATATAAAAAAAGGTAAGTTTGAAAGGGTTTAGAAAAAAAAGATAGGAAAGATTGTAATTTCAATTTTATCGCTTACAAAAATTAAAAGTTGCTGATAAAAATAATATAGAAACGTATTCAAATTAATTTTGAAAAGATATTCGGTTATTAAAAAGATAATTTCTTTTATAGTACTCTAAGTTTTAGTGTGAGGAGGGATTTATTTTGTAGTACTCTTAACTTTTTAGCCTAAAAAATTTGTCTTCTAGTCCTTCATATTTTTAGTCTCAAGAGGTTTTTTAGAATTTTTGTATAAATACAAGGCAATTCTGACATAGAAATGGGATTAGAATTCTCTGACTTAAATCATTACACTTCAAACCAAAACAATTGGTGTTCAGCATAGGATCCGATAGAACATTTTCCAACGTCGTTCCTTTTATTAGAGAGGGAATGAAGTTCTTTTTTCGTTTGAGATGCCGGTGTTGGATCTAAAGTTTCAGGTGTTTCTTTATTTCTAACTCCCAAGGAAAAAATAATTGTGATATTATGTAAAACCTACAAAATAGAAGGACTACAGCGATCCTTTCGTAATTTCACAATAATAAAAATATTTAACATTTTTTGAACTTGTCTTTTAATATTAAAATTATTACTTTAAGATAATACTCGAATGATTAATTTCATAAAAAAAACCGTAAACTTGTATTATTTATGTTAAAATTATAAGTTATTGTTTCAATCTCAATACATATCATTACTAATAACAAAAATATACATTAATATTTATTTTTAATTAAAAATATATATTTTATATCTCTTAATTATTTTTCTCAATTTAAAAGATTTATGATATATATATATATATATATATATATATATATATATATATATGCAATCGTCTTGCTTTTAACTTTCAAATTGCAAAAAATATATATATTTTACAATCTTATCCAGATAATTTTTCTTGCATGAAATTACTTATTCCCGTCTTTTTATATATTTTTTCACTTCTATATCCCAATTTTAATTAGATACTTTTTTGTCTAAATTTATTAACTGCGGTAGCATGCTCATTAGAACATACTTCTCGATATAATATTGATCTGAATGAGATTTATTCAGTACAAAATTATACCTTGAAATAAATATGTTCTGTTAAAAAATTGGTTAAAGTAGAATATTGTTCGGTACTAATATTTTTTTTTCCTCATCACGTTTTAATTTCGTTAATATGATATTTTTTTTCTGATGCCATTTAAATAATTAACAGTAATAGAAAATAATTTTCACATGTCATTTTGTGATTTCTTAATTTTTTTTTATTTTAAAAAAATGTCTACCTATGTGTCAATCCATTGGTTCATTAGTGTGTCAAAATCAATGTTTTATATTTATTATTTCTGTTTAATTTAGTCTAATTTTTTTTTTTAAATAGAACAAATTTTTCTCCTCTTTATATTGAGACCAAATTTAACTTTTACATAAATATTATAGTAATGTTTTTATTAAAATTCACATTTTTATTAACTTTGATTTAGGATTACAATTAGTTTAACCTCTTAAAATTTTAAATCAGTGGTAATCCTCATTCTTAACATTTTCATTCTAATTATAAAATAACCGTAACCTTAAATAAAAAATATTTAATAAAAATGTGAATTTTAATAAAAATATCAATATAATATTTATATAAAAATTAAATTTAGTCTCAATTAAAAGAAAGATAAATTTACTCTATTTAAAAAAAATTGGGACTAAATTGAATGAGAATAAAGAATATATAAACCAATGTAACATCCCAAATTTTAGCAGCTTGAAACTAATAAAAATAGGGAGTTTATCATAGTTCCAAACCAGATAATCTAGTGTACACAATATATTAATACAATCTTACAAAAGATATGACTATAAAAATATATCAATTATACACTTAAACTAAAGTCGTAAACTCTATGCTTAAACTGACCACTACTAAAGCTCCCACTAGAAACCTCCTCCTCAACCTAAAACGATGGCTTCTCATCCTCTAGAAGTATCTTTGACACTGCAACCACATCTGCTCCCACCAAAAAGGTGATCATCGCAAAAGGAAAACATACAACACGAGATAGAAACACAGAAAGCAAGGGTAAGCTAATGTAAACAAAGAAATATTCATATGAAAACTTAACTCAGTTTACCAACATAACACACAGAGGCATACATATAAACAAAGATACAATTGACACTAAACTCAATTATCCGGATACATGCAAGTGACATCGGACCTCTTGGTTGCTTGCACCGGTGTATAATTCCCAAACTCTACAGAGTTTAGCCTCAAGGGGTTATCACTCAATCATCACACTAGGTAAGTCTCCTTCGTGCCAAAGACTTGATCGAGACCAGTGGCTAAGACCTCCTGCTACTCCTCATGACATAACTCATTATACTCTACATGAGCCTTAATGGTTATTAGAGCGTCAAGATACCTACCAAAACTGAGTCTTTATGTCCTTGCATACTCTACCTCATCCATACTTAGAATTTCTCCACGAAATTCCACCATAATTCATATATAGCAAATCCATATTCACCCAATCTCACTCAAAACATACCAAGACAGTCAAATTAATCCATTTCAGATCATTTAATGCAATGAAACACATCAAAATAGCAAACACATGAAATCTGGCAGCTCAGCGCTCAACCTCAGCATTAAAATTTCGTTCCAGACCTGCAGGGGTCCCAGCGTTGGGGCACCGCTCGACTGGCCCTCAGCCTTATTCTTCTCGCATTTTTCAATGCTAGGCACCACTGGGTTGGCGCTCAGCGTTGATCCTCTCGCATTTTTCAAGGCTTAGCCTTCAATTCTGAGGCTTAGCCTCACACCAGAAAACAACACAGATTCTGGTTTTCGTTGGGAGATGTTTCACTTGATTTCATGACACAAATTGGCACCTCCATGGCAGTGTTGTCTAGTTTTCAAAATGGATTTCAAGCAAAGTGAGATGATACCAATTAGAGCCATGATACAAGTGTTCATTTTCCAATTTAACCTCAATTCACACAATGCAATCACAATTTCACTTATACCAAACATCAAACAATTCACATTGCATCACACTTCAAACAATCAATTCTGATTACACATAATTACATTCATTGTATCCTCTAATTAAATTCAATTATCAGCTTTCCTTACCTGTTATCATGCTCAGATAATTTTATAAACGTCAACGCCTTAGAAACGTCAATGTCTCTAACTTCATAGGATGCTCTATCTACATATAAAAACATCACAAGAATGATCAGGACATACCTTTATAATCACTAATCATCAAAGACTCGTACTGATGATTAAAACGTCGCATGCAAGCGGAAGAGAGCTCACATGCAACAGAAAACAGAAAAAGACTGAAAAGAGAGCGGAAACTTAACTTACGCGAGCGGAGAAACTGATCGGTCCAATTTAAAGAGCTTGCCGACAGAATCTACAGTCTCGGTTCTTCAATCGGACGAGCAGAGATGCAGAACCTCTAGAGAGAAGCTCTAGCAAAGTGGTTTCTAGAGAGATCGTGCGTTTTGAAAATCATGAAACTCGTTTATAGCAATTCTATTGATACTAAAACCTTTTAGTAGTAAAATAATCGAATCTCACAATTTTTAAACCACTATCACTTTTAAAAACGCCATTTTCTAGGGTCTTACAACTGTGAGACCCTAGAAAATGGCGTTTTAAAAGTGATAGTGGTTTAAAAATAGTGAGACTCGATTATTTTAATACTAAAAGGTTTTAGTATAAATAGAATTGTTATAAACGAGTTTCATTATTTTAAAACACACTATCTCTTTAGAAACCACTTTTCTAGAGTTCTTTGAATTCTCTTCAGAGGTTCTGCCTCTCTGGTCGTCTGATTGAAGAACTGAGACCATAGGATTGATCCTCTCGGAGAGCTCTTGAAATTGGACCGATCAGTTTCTTCGTTCGTGTAAGTTGAGTTTTCGCTCTCTTTTTTAGTCTTTTTCTGTTTTCTGTTGCATGCGAGCCTTCTTCCGCTTGCATGCGACGTCTTAATTATCAGTATGAGTCTCTGCTGATCAATGATCATAACGGTATGTCTTGATCGTTCTTATGATGTTTCTATGTGTAGATAGAGAATTATGTGGAGTTAGAGGTGTTGACGTTTTTAAGGCGTTGACGTTTGTAAAGCTATCTAAACAGGATAACAGGTAAGGGAAGCTAACTGTTTTGCTTGATTTCGTATAGAAATCATTCTGATGACTTTGAATTGCATGATTGAGTGTTGTATGAGTGCTTGAATTGTGTAATTGAGTGTATAATTGGATTGTGCTAGATTTCTTTATTATTGCATGTGAGAACAGATTGGGAATCTGCTATTTTCGCCTAAGCGAGCAGCTCTCGCCTAAGCGAAAACACCAGAAACTCATCCCCTGTCTTTGTGCGAGATCTCGCCTAGGCGAGCCAGTCTCGCTTGAGCGAGAGTCACTCTCGTCTAAGCGAGACAGCATAGCTTGAGCGAGAATTTGCCCAGAGTTTGGGTTGTTATATATTTCGAGCCTTGCTCAGGCGAGAATGGCTCGTCTAAGCGAGAGAACTCTTTCGCCTAGCGAGACCTTCCAGCTTGGGCAAAAACCTTTGCAGTTGAGTGTTATTTTCTTGTTTCTATTGGACGAAGCTGTGTTTAAATGTTAAAATGTGAACTTAGTTATGATATGCATGAATTATTATGATTGGTAATATGTGTGGTGAAATTGCATGAAGTTGGAATATGAGAAGAAGTGGTTGAATTAGAATTTCAAGGGAAATTCAAAAGAGTATGTTAGTGTGTTTAATGACGTGAGGACTTCGTATGGGTTGGTATCCTGAAACTCCAATAATCATTCTCGCTCAGATAGAGCAAAATGGATTATGTCGTGAGGAGTAGCAGGAGGTCCTAGTCTTTGGACTTGATCAAGTCTTAGACGCGAATGGGACTTACCCTGTGAGTGGTTGGGTGATAACCCCTTGTGTCCAAACTCTGCAGAGTTTGGGAACCTTCACAGGTGCAAGCCACCTAGAGATCCAATGTCGCTTACATAATTCGGATATCGAGTCTAGAGTAATATATCTGCATTATCTTTATGGTAGACTATGTGATTCTGGTGAAAATGATAAAGATTGCATGATTTCTATTTATAATTGAACTTTATGATTCCTTTAATCATATTAGCTTACCCTTGCTTTCTGTGTGTCTGTCTCGTGTTGTATGTTTTCCTTTTGCGATGATCATCTATTCGGTGGAAGCATATGTGGTTGTAGTGTCAAAGGCGCTTCTGGAGGATGAAAAGTCATTGTTTTTCTCATTGAGGAGAAGGTTTCCAATGGCAGGTTTAGCAGTGGTCAGTAAAAGTATAGAGTTTACTAGTTTAGTTTAAGTGTTTAATTGATATATTTTACAGTCATATCTTTTGTAAGATTGTATTAATATATTGTATACACTGGATTATTTGTTTTGAAACTATGATGAAACTCCATATTTTTATTAGTTTCAAGCTGCTAAAATTGGGATGTTACATTTATGGTATCATAGCAGTTCGCCCTTAGAGTCCTTAGAATGACCTGAGGGTTCTGGGTTTGTCATGTCTTGTTTGTGTTAGAGTTCGAGTTTAGTAGAGTTTGTCTGTGAAACCGAAAGTATTAAGAACAGAAAATGTTTTGATAAAGTAATGAGGGTGCACACTCATCACTAGATCAAAGATTGTTTTCCTTTCTTAATTCTAATGGTTTGAGGAAATAAGAGAGATAGACAAAAAGCTCTGGCTATCAATAGACGTTGGAGTTTTGCTTTCTGTGTCCATGTTTGTTTTGTTGCACCTTTGTGGTTCGCATTTAGTGTTTATAGTTATAGAGGAATGCAGATTCAATGTCAACTTGACCTACTTACCTTTGTGAGGGTTGGATGTAGTTTTTGAGATAACTTTTGCCTCGAGGATATAAGTTTGTTGTATGAAGTAGATTGATGAGCGAGAAAAGTTAAGCTTTGGGTTAGTACACTGGATAAAGAGGTTAAAATTCAACATCAACGTTTAAACTAAGGAAGCATCAAGGGCAGGCTCACAAGATCGAATATCACAAGTTTCCCAAAAGGAGTTGAGTTCAGAGGTTAGAAATATGGAAGATATCAGTGTATGCCAGCTCAACAATGTTTGAGAAGACCAACTTGGTTCTACATTCCAAAAGTGTTGAGGTTCAGAGATAAGCAAATACAGGCAGTGCTAGGAGTTGTGTCATTGGATACAATCATATGGTCATATCTAGCGCTTTCTTGGATTAGTGAAAGAGAAGTAATTGGCATATCCTAGGTTGTAGGAAACGGTGAGATTGTTTGGCATCGAACAAGCTAAGAAAGATAAAGATCTTGAAGTGTAAAAAGACGACAAATCTCTAATGGAAGCTTAAGACAGAGCAGAGTTTGCGGATCAGTTAGGTAAGGTAATGTTTCCTAAGTAGAAAAATATAATATGAGGATGAGAATGAAGTGGCAAAAAGGTTTCATATTAGGTTCAATAATTAGAAGGAGATGCTTGGATCTTTTCAGTAGATAGCAGGATGTTTCAAGGAAAAGTAGTTCATGAGCATAAGCATTGACTTTGGGCTGAGGTGGAGAAATTCAAGTGTGGGAAGAAGAAGCGAACTGTTAAGTTCGATCTCTTGGGAACGATAAAAGCTAGAGAAGGCAGAGTACTGTAAATAATGAAAGGAGAAGGAAAAATCTTAAGTAGTTGGAATTGTGTCTACGATAGTTGGTGCTAAGCTATTAATGCAAATCATCAAATTCAAAAGGTGGTGTTTGGGATATGAGTTTTGGTTTCGTTCAGGATCATGTAACATTGGTGTCATCAATATGGTTAATGAGTTATGGTTAACTACAAGGAGGAGTTGGAGTTTAAGCTGGTAGTTTTTCTTCTATGGCGGACAAGTGAAGATTTCTTAGATGCGTGGTATGTTTCAAGGTGATCAAAGGATTGAAATTCAAAGTCAACTTGAATTACTTTCTTTACAAGGTTTTGTTGGGAGCATAAATCTCAAGGGTGACTTGGTTATTTTCTAAGCTCATTCTTGTGGAATGTGGTAGCAATGGAAGTGATGTTACTTGTTTCAAGAAGGTGAGTAAATGGTTGTGCATCAAGTATGGAACAAGTTGAAAGGTGAAGACAAAGTGTTATCGGTATGAGTGTTTATCTAGTAAAGGCCCGTGAAGAACATATGCAAGGGATCTCAGTGGTGAAGCAGTTTTAGTTATGTTATGAAGTAGATGTTAGAATAATTACCGACAAGCGATGGGGTTCACTATTGCATTGATATTTGAAACGTAACCAGTGTCAATAGTTTTACATTGGATGGTTTTGCTAAAAGTGTGGAGTCAAGACAACAGGTGGAGGAGTCCTTAGAAAAGCAATGGTTTAATCGTAGTGTGTCATCGTGAGTAATCCAATCTAACAAAGTTTGGAAAGAGAAGTAATTATATGTTACTCATGACCTGGTGGTTGATGTGGTAGTGAGTTCTCTAAAACTACAGACGTGTCAGTGTTATAAAGATTTGTTAAAGATGTTTAGTGATCATCAACACCTAGAAGTATGGAGTTTCATAGAGGGAGATGGATAGGAAACGAGAGAGATGAATCAAGCTGTGGTTTTGAGTGTGCTATCACCTTAGAAGTGGAAAGTGCAAGTACATGTTTTAAGCAGAAAGATAATTGCAGTGGTTGGATCGACAATGAAGAGTAAGAATTGGTGGAGAGATGGTTGCAGATTAGTGGTTTAATAAATGCTGAGGAAGTGTTAGAATTTGGTGTCGTTGTTGTTGTAAGTGAAGGGTCTAGTTTGGAAGTAGGATAGCATTGTTATAGACTCTGCTGCTCTAGTCAAAGTCAGTATGAGAAGCATGAGGTCATGCAGATGGTGGTGGATAGGGTGGTCAAGAATGTTATGAAGTTGTGTGTGATCAAGTCAGATGAGTGGTGCCTCAAGGAAGAAACTAGATAATGGAAGGTGATAACAATCACGTTTTAGGTTGAGATCAGTTGCAAATCTTTAAATTTTGGTAGACACCTACCAGAAGTAGTGGAGAACATATGGAAGGTGAGTCGGCATATCAGACATAAGTGGGTTGGTTAGGTGTAAAGGATCATTCAAGTTTTAAGGTGGAAGGTGGAGAGTTGCTTTGAGAGTAGTGACTAATCCAATCTACATTGTTAAACATATATCGCTCAGCACAAAGGCAGAGTTTTCAGTAGGCTTAGGTGTTCCAATCGTTAAGTCAGTCATGTCTAGGTGGTTGTTGTAGAGAACATGAGAGCATGGTTTTCTTTCTATCTGACGAGTGAATTTTCGGGGACGAAAATTTTTCTTGTTAAGGAAAATGTGAGACCTTAGAAAATGGCATTTTAAAAGTGATAGTGGTTTAAAAATAGTGAGACTCGATTATTTTAATATTAAAAGGTTTTAGTATAAATAGAATTGTTATAAACGAGTTTCATTATTTTAAAACACATCATCTCTCTAGAAACCACTTTTCTAGAGTTCTCTGACTTCTCTCTAGAGGTTCTGTCTCTCTGGTCGTCTGATTGAAGAATCGAGACCATAGAATTGATCCTCTCGGAGAGCTCTTCAAATTGGACCGATCAGTTTCTTCGTTCGTGTATGTTGAGTTTCTGCTCTCTTTTTTAGTCTTTTTCTGTTTTTTGTTGCATGCGAGCCTTCTTCCGCTTGCATGCGACATTTTAATCATCAATATGAGTCTTTGCTGATCAGTGATCATAACAATATGTCATGATCGTTTTTGTGATATTTTTATGTGTAGATAGAGCATCTGTGGAGTTAAAGGTGTTGACGTTTTTAAGGCATTGACGTTTGTAAAGTTGTCTAAACAGGATAACAGCTAAGGGAAGTTAACTGTTTTGCTTGAATTTTGTATAGAAATCATTCTGATGACTTTGAATTGCATGATTGAGTGTTGTATGAGTGCTTGAATTGTGTAATTGAGTGTATGATTGGATTGTGCTAGATTTCTTTATTGTTGCATGTGAGAACAGATTGGGAATCTGCTATTTTCGCCTAAGCGAGCAACTCTCGCCTAAGCGAAAACACCAGAAACTCATCCCCTGTCTTTGTGCGAGATCTCGCCTAGGCGAGCCAGTCTCGCTTGAGCGAGAGTCACTCTCGTCTAAGCGAGACAGCATAGCTTGAGCGAGAATTTGCCCAGAGTTTGGGTTGTTATATATTTCGAGCCTTGCTCAGGCGAGAATGACTCGTCTAAGCGAGAGAACTCTTTCGCCTGGCGAGACCTTCCAGCTTGGGCGAGAACCTCTGTAGTTGAGTGTTATTTTCTTGTTTCTAATGGACGAAACTATGTTTAAATGTTAAAATGTGAACTTAGTTATGATATGCATGAATATTTATGACTGGTAATATGTGCGGTGAAATTGCATGAAGTTGGAATATGAGAAGAAGTGGTTGAATTAGAGTTTCAAGGGAAATTCAAAAGGGTATGTTAGTGTGTAAGGACGTGAGGACTCCGCATAGGTTGGTATCCTGAAACTCCAATAATCATTCACGCTCAGATAAAGCAGAATGGATTATGTTGTGAGGAGTAGCAAGAGGTCCTAGTCTTTGGACTTGATCAAGTCTTAGACGCGAATGAGACTTACCCTGTGAGTGGTTGGGTGATAACCCCTTGTGTCCAAACTCTGCAAAGTTTGGGAACCTTCACAGGTGCAAGCCACCCAGAGATCCAATGTCGCTTACATAATCCGGATATCGAGTCTAGAGTAATATATATGCATTATCTTTGTGGTGGACTATGTGATTCTGGTGAAAATGATAAAGATTGCATTATAATTGAACTATATGATTCCTTTAATCATATTAGCTTACCCTTGCTTTCTGTGTGTTTGTCTTGTGTTGTATGTTTTCCTTTTGCGATGATCACCTATTCGGTGAGAGCAGATGTGGTTGTAGTGTCAAAGGCGCTTCTGGAGGATGAAAAACCATCATTTTTCTCATTGAGGATGAGGTTTCTAGTGGAAGGTTTAGCAGTGGTCAGTAAAAGTATATAGTTTACTAGTTTAGTTTAAGTGTTTAATTGATATATTTTATAGTCATATTTTTTGTAAGACTGCATTAATATATTGTGTATACTGGATTATCTGTTTTGAAACTATGATAAAATTTCCTAGTTTTATTAATTTCAAATTGTTAAAATTGGAATGTTACAACAACCAAATAAAATCTAAGACATACAGCTAGTTTGAGACATAAACATTTAAAAAGAATTGAAAAAAAAGAAAATATTAAGACTGAATTTATACAACGGACCAAATGTGTACGTTACCATTTTGAAATATTATTCTCTTTTAAACTTAATGACTATGTGATAGTCTTGTTCTGAATTTATATATTATGAATAATAAAAAGAGAAGAGGGTAATGGTGGTTGGGGTGGCCTAGGAAAATAAAATTAGAAAAAAAAAAGTGTGTTTTTCTTTTGCTTGGCACCAAAAAAGAAAGGATTGCGTCGTAGCGTTGGCTTGCGCTTTTGGTAGTGCCTCCTTCAGGCGCTGACCGTATTAGCATGCGTAAGATAAGAGACTCCATTTCTGGTGGCTCCCACCCCTCACAAATTATTGCTTTCTTCACAATATACAAAATCTGTTTTAAATAATATGAAGCTTGATAAAGACAAGTGCATAAAGATGTAGTAGCTTGAAATATACATGGCAGATGCAAAAAACCTAAACCCATATCCTAGAATATCTTGTTTTGGTGCCACCATGGTTTATTCCATCTTTGTCTCGCTCCCGTATCTCACTTTTACTATAATGCTTCACTCTCTCCAAACACACCCTTTCTTTTCTCTTCACATACACCATGGTTTATGTTCATGTGTGTGTTAATAATTTACATATAATAACACCCTTTTCAGTCTTTGCCTTAATAATTTAACATGAGTCCAAAGATATCATGATTTGATGATTGAAAATTGAAAACCATGATGTGACTAATAATAGTGAAGATAATGTGAGGATAATGGGTGATTGGACTCGGAGAAAGAGAAAGCTAGATACAGACAAATGCTTCTTCTTTCTTTCTTTCTTTCTTTTTCAAATACAATTTTTCTTTTGCCTTCTTCTATTCTTGCTTAACCATAAATATTAAATTTTTTCCCTTTATTTTTGTTTTTTCACAAATATGTTTCTTAAAATTAGCTTATACAATTTAAGAGCTTCTTCACCCTCCTCATATACAATCTGAAACACTGTTTGTGTCCCCATCTTTCTTTCTCAACACTTCTATTTCTTTTGGATCTTAAATTATTCAAGTATTCAATTTAACTTCAAAAAATAACTTCTACGAGGATTAAAGGTAAACTCAGTTTGCTTCATAAAGAAAAGAAAATGAGTGTTCGTCTCTGTTTATAATATTTTAATAAGTATTCACATTCAATAACTTTTTTATTGTCATCTCTATATTTATGGTTTAATTAGTTGATAATATTTACATATGTGTATGTATTTTTACTTTTTTAATTAAATTTTATTTTTTTAATTAAAAATTTAATAAAAGATTGTTTTATTTAGTTTTCAAAAATGACTATCTTTATTTAAGTTTTTTTTTCATTTTTATTCGATAAATGATTCCTAAAATGAAAATAGTAAGTTTAGTAATTTAAAGATATTAAGAAAAAAAACAAAGGAAGGTGAGCAGCAAATTGAAGAAAGAATAGAGACAAAAAAAAGTACTTGTAATGTCATCTTACTAATGACAAAATCAAACTGTATAATATTTTAAAGAAATTAAATATTTGGTGATGGATTTATTTTAATAAATATTTAATTAAAAATATTTAAAACATGATTAAGTTTATATGCCTTTTTTTTTTGTTTTTATAGAAAAAAATAATATCTGTATTAACAATTATTTCGCTTTATATTTGACAACAAATTTTTAGTTATATCTAAACTTCTATTCTACGATATATTTTTTATGTATTAGTTTTTATTGCTTGTAAGTAACTTATTTAATTTTAGATGTTTTAACAATGTCACGGAGATTGAAATTAACTTTGTAAGACTATCAGAATAAATGAAAAAGTATTATAAAAAAGTAAAAATCTGAAACCAAAATTTCACAAATGGTGTTTATTTCTCCTATTATATTCTTCTAAACAAAATTCTTCTCTTATTTCCTTCTCTTTTTCTGAAACAAAACAATTGATGTTTTAATAAAGTTAAGCTTAATTAATAATTTCATTTCTATAGGTAGGTCTTTGATTATTATTTTTTCTCTATATTTCTTCTTGATTGGATTTGATTCTTAATATTTATTAAATTGAGTTAATATAGTCTAAATCGGCGTTAACCCAATTTAAAATGTATTGATCTGTCAGTCCAATAAAAGTTGACCACATTTGGATTATTAAAATAAAACTTAATATTGGAATTACTTTTAAAACACATAAAAATGTAATTTTTATCTTATAAATTAATTTTGTAAAATTAAATTAAATTAAAAGTAATTTTATTAATAAAAAGTGTGTAGATTTTTTAGTTAACATTAGGTCTCTTAAATAAAGTCTAAAAGTGAATGGTGAGTTGGTTTGTTTGTCTTCGTAACGGTTGATTTTTTTTTTATCGGCATGGTTGAATGTAATTTTTTGGTTGGCTTGGTTGAATGTATATGTAAGGAATTTAGTACTTAAGATAGTAAAATTGAGTTAAGAACTTAAAGATCAAGTGAATCCATATTTTGATTATGATTGAAGGTTACGTGGAATATTTAAAAATTCTTATAATATTTAAAAATTTTATAGGAAGTAACTTTTAAGTTTAATTTAATTTTACAAAACTAATTTACATATACTGAAATAGTTTCATTTTTATTCGATGTGGAATCCCTAATACACTTATTCATGTCAAGAAATATACTGTAAGGCCCACTAAATTTTCTTTTATTTTGTCCTAAATTCAAGGGGCTGTCCCAAATCTGTTGGGCTTAGAGCAGGCCATAGTGAGTCCAAGTCCATAAACTAGCCTAACACTCTCAATTCCATCTCACTTTCAGAAAACACCAGTACTCAAACCCCCTTGTTCTCAACAGAAGCTCTGTTAGGGTTTGATCCTTATCCTCCGTCAAGTTTGCTCAAGCTCATTCGACTCCACGTAAGTTGCTCTTTAGCTCATACTAGTTTTTCCCTAGTCTCATTTTCATATTTACTTTGAGGCTCATCTCAAGGACCTCATTCTGTTCTGTTCTGCTATTTTTCCAGCTCACTAAGTCGTTCCCGGAGCTGTGGTGCTCACTGTTTTACGTATACGAGTCATTTGGCTAGCCCTTTCCAAGTAAGGGAAGCTAGGGTTCACTTGTGTATTACGTTTTTCTTCTTGCGTTACTGCTATTCCACTATTGTATGGCTTATGTACTGTTGCGAACTTATGAAATGCATTATTGAGCTTTTTGGATCGTGTTTGTGGGGTTGTTGCACGAGAGAACAATGGTGAGAACTGGTTTTCTCGCCCAAGCAAGCACGTCTCGCCTAGGCGAGACTAATAGAGGCTCGCTCTGGTTTTTCTGCGCGAGCTGTCGCTTGAGCGACGAGTCTCCATTTTGAGCGAGGTGTAATCTCGCTCAGGCGAGGATGGCTCGCCTAAACGAGAGATCGCAGGAAGCCACTGTTCCCCTTTTTGAGCTCTCGCCTAAGCGAAAGGAGCTCACCTGAGTGAGAGGACCCTCTCGCCTGAGCGAGGAGCTGGGCGAGAGTGCGTATTGGTTTTGTTTTCTCCTCTGTCCTTATATGTTTGCCACATGTTTGGATGAATTAATATGTTAAAAGCATGGAATGAGTGATGTGCATGTATGGAATTGGTTCATGGATTGAATATGATGAGTTTGGCATGGTTTTGGTATGGAATATGAATGAAGGTTGGTTATAAAGTTTGGCATGAGATTGGTATGCATGATAAGTACCTACTTGGTTGGTGAAACATGATTCATATGTGGTTAGGACGTAATTCCATGATAGTTTTGTGGTGGTGCCTCAATTGGTTAGGGCGTAATTCATTGAGCCTCTAGGTGAGACCTCATGGTGGTACCTCAGTTGGTCGGGACGTAATTCCATAACCCCTATTAGTGGGAGTTCATGGTGGTGCCCCATTTATATAATTTAGTAAGGATTCAAGGTAAGGATTGGATCCTGACACTCTAAAGAGTTAGTTAGTCTCACATAGAGTGTACTGACTCGAGTGGTGAAAGTAACATGAGGTCTGGAACCCATTAAGGGCTAACCTTGTGTGTGGGGGATGAGACATTGGAACAATTAGCTCGGTAGAGCAGTAAAAGCCACCACAAGTGCAAGCATCCGCTGAATCTGACTAACTATATGTATCCGGATGAGTCGTGTATGAGTCTTAGTGTATTGTGTGCAAGTCATAACATGGTTGGTTGACATATGCATCTTGAACTATGAAATTATATGTAACTGTATGATAAATAATTTTCTACTCTAGCTTACCCTTTTGTTTGTTGTATGTTCCGTTTGTGTGGTTTTCTCTCTTTACGATAATCATAAATTTATTAATGTAAGCATATGTGAGAAATACTCGTGGTCAACAGGAAAATGGTGATTCCGTGGCTTAGTCTCTAGGATGGCTTCCGCTTGTTTGAGTTTTATTTCAGGGCTATGGCCCATGTATTGTCTTGTCATTTAGTTTGGTTTTAAATTATATCGGTCGACGTATTTCCTTTTGTATCGGCATCGTGTAACACACCATTTAATTTAATATGCGAAATTAAAGGAAGCGTCACATAAAGATAACGTACTAGCGCAGTCCTGGAGCTTAAAACTCAACTCCTTACAACCCAAGGCACACCATGATGCCCAAAAGAAAACTGGATAAAAAGTTTACAAAATGTATATAAATCCAAGGACAAACAAGTACATGGGCCACAACCCTAAAGAAAAGCCCATAAAGAAAATTAAGCCTAGTCCACGCGAACTATGCAGCAGAACCATCACCTCCCTGTAGCCCACAGGTGTTCTTCGCATCTGCTCACACCAACAAGTTGATGATCATCGCAAAGGAGAGTACCACACAGCAGGACACACAACAATAAAGTAGGGTAAACTAGAGCACAATGGATTTCATTCATGCAATCAAATATATTTTCACAATCCCATATACACATATCAACCAAGCATGTTATGACTTCACAGACATTACACTAAGACACGACTCGACTCATCCGGATACATATAACCTGGTCGGATTCAGCGGATGCTTGCACTTGTGGTGGATACCTCTGCTCACCCCCGAGCTATATGTTATAAATGTTACAATGAATCAATTTTCCTCACCACAAGGTTAGCCCTTAATGAATTTTAGGCCTCCTGCTACTCTCACCACAGGAGTCAGTCCGCTCTAGGTGAGACCGAAAGGGTCTCGCTCAAGCGAGAAGGACTCTCGCTTAGGCGAGCTCCCCTTCACCTAGGCGAGAGCTCGATAAAACTAGGCAGAATCAAACGCGTCAGCTCGCTTAAGCGAGCTCTCCTCGCCTGAGCGAGGCAGTCTCTCGCTCAAAACCAGAACCACCCGCCTGGGCGAAAGCTCGCGCAGAAGGCTTGGGCGAGCCTCCGCCAGACTCGCTTAAGCGAGTCTGACTCGCCTGGGCGAGATTACCAGTTCTCGCCTTGATCTCACCTGCAACAGATGCATTTTCAAATCCAAGCAATCATACAAATTATTCCACGCACCAAAAATAACGATCAACCCATACAAACATCAAGCAAGCTCAAGAACAGGCCAAAAACAACTTAAACTCAAAACCCTAGCTTCCCGTACCTGGAAAAGGGTTAGCAGAGACCTTGACGGCACGACAGCGAGCACTGCAGCTTTAGGAATGAGCTAACGAGGTGGAGTAGGAGCTAGGTTCGAGTTAGCTCGAAGAAGGCTTAAGGCAAACCCTAGCAGAGCATCCTGTGAGGGGAAAGGAGAAGGTGACGGCTGATTTTGTGAAAGAGTGAGAGTGGAAACGTTAGGGCAAACTTGGGATCAGCTTTATCGTTTGGGCCAGCTCTTTGGCCCATCAGATTTGGGGCAACCCTTTTTGTTAAAGGTTATAAAAGGAATAGGGCCTTACACATCGTGGTGTCTCCTTGATACTTTCTATTTCAAGTACTTTGGATGTTTGTAGGAGTGACTTTATAATCCGAAACTTTACTCTTCATATTGTAATGTGTGACATGTCATTTAAATGCTATTTATTAATGGGACGTTACATATACATCTTGATTATAAGAATAAATATTAGTGGATAGATAGATGACAACTTGATAAGAGAAGTCATAAACAAAAACATATTATAATATGTTTTAGATATTTTAAGAAGTGAACTTTAAATTTAATTCAATTTTAAAAAATTGACTTATAAATTATAAATGAGGTTGATACCTACTTATATATTATAAATATTTTTTTTTCTAATCAATATAAAATCTCTAACAAAAACTTTTGATTTTAAATATTATATATATATATATATATATATATATATAACATTTTAATCTAGATAATAATAATGAATCAATATCCCAATATTAATATCAAAAAATATATAGTAAAACTATGACATTTATTTAATATATATTATTTTTAGTTAAACTCGGTTATAAATATTTTTAAGTATAATATAATTTTAATAAAAATTTCACAATGTCAACAAAAATAAATATTTGATATTTAAATAAAAATTATAATAGTTTAGAATTAAATAAAAATATACATGCAAATACTTCTTATTTGGCTTATTGAGTGTTGGAATAACATTCTTTTTTCATTTGGATTTTCTTTTGATTAAAAACAAAGTAGGAAAACATTTTATATTATACGGATTTAAAATTATAATAATGAAATATTGTAACAAGTAATAATTTTTTTATGTGAAAAGAAGTTAATGAAAGTGTGTATATCATTTAAAATAATAATAATAATAATAATAATAATAATAATATTATTATTATTATTATTATTATTATTATTATTGAAGAAAACATAGAATGTCTTTATTGTTTATCATAACAGAAAATAATAAAATTATTATTGTTATAATTATAAAAGTAAATATAAATAATTTTTATAATTTTACTATACAAAATTATTTTAATTTACAAAAATAGTTATATTTTAAAAAAATGGATCAAATAAAAAATATTAATTTAATAAAGGTGGATAAAATTGGCAAAAGTAATTATTTTAATTTAAAAAAAAAATATTATTTAGAAGGTAAAAATGAAAAATAATAATAGTATAGATTATTATAGACTATGATTAATATTTTAACAATGTTTATATTTTGATGAATGGAGATAATTATTTTGGTAACGTTTTAATTTAAATGTAGTAAAAAATTTACAGTTTTAGTAAAAAAAACTTTAATTTTATTAATTTTGTTTGAATTTTATTAATGGTAAAAATCATTAAATATGTGTTTGGTTTAGTAACTTTCGAAGGGCCATTTTATCCCAGTTATTGTTTTACAAATTTAAATATTGAGTGTTTTTTGTAATTGAATATTTTTTCTTTTAATAAATATAGATGGCAATTATTACTAAATTAAATATTTATTTAGTTATATTAATCATTAACAGAGTTTAAACAATATTGTAACATCCTATTTTATTAGTATAAAACTAATTAAATAATAAAAGTACATAAAAAAGATTTCCTTCGTGAAATCTTCTATATTATTATGAGTTCATATCCTCACAATACATACTTTATACTTCATATCATATATTCTCAAGTATATTACGCAACAATTTAACAATACATATACAAAATATTAGGGATTTTAAAAATAAAACTACAACTTCCACAAAACTAAGAATTATGTTCTTTCATTCAAATTAAATATAACTGAATCAAGAATGCAATGCAAAAAGAATCAATTTAATTGAATAAATGCAAAAAAAGTTATGCATCAAACAAACAACATGGGTCAAAGTTGTTAGAACCTAAACTACAAGAATCTTATGTGAACAAGTTCTCTAACTACAAACTTAGGAATCTTATGTGAAAAAGTTCTCTAACTACAAACCTGCAATCGAAGATCTGAAGAGTCAAAGTACATAATAATATGTCTAAGGCCAACTATAAAACTTTCAACTTGATCCGATGACGGTTAACAATGTGGAAGTTCCAATTTTTTTGAGATAACTCAGAACAAAAAAACCCAACTCGCCCAACAAAGAAACCTTTCTACCAAAATTGATTTTGGCGCTTGCTCAGTGAGTTGTTTGCTCGCTTAGTGAGTTTGGACAATGCAAAAGCCAAATCTCCTACAATTTGACCATACCAGATGATCAAAAACCCAATTTCAAGCATTATACATGTTTCAAACACATCAAATTTGTGGTAAACAAATCAATTCGGCCAAAATCATCACATTCACCGCACACACCATAGAAAGTCATACATTTTATAATAAACTAAAGCCTTAAAGCATATTAATTTCATAAAATTGAAGATCATATACCCTAATTCAACAATCCACAAAAAATCAAATACGTAAGACCAAAGAATTAGCTTCCCCCACCTCAATTGCTACCTTTGAGCTCCTTAACACTTTTTCACTGTTTCACTCCCTAAAAACCTAACTACACTATAAGAAGATCAAATTAATAATCTGGAACATGACAAACTCATAAACATACAAAGAGTTCATGGAAATATAGAAAACTCACGTATAACTCAAAAAGACCACAAAATTCGACTATTGAAAAAGGTAAAAGAGCAATTTACTCTATTTTTATTTTTGATCGAATATAGTAGAAGAGCTTTTTACGAAAATTCCAACTATGAGCTTGAATTGTCAAATAGATAAATTAGGAGAAAGAACTCATAAAGAAAATGCACATGATGTTAGAAGAAACTCTTTTCTAAAAGAAAAAAAGAGTTGTGTGATGATTTTCTATTATACTATATTTTAATACTTATTATACTTAACTTATAATATATATATATAAAAGAGAATTATGATAATCGTTGAGATATATTTCACCATAGAAAAAGACTCTTTTACCGTATGCAAGATTATTAAGATGTACCTATAACCTATTATAATATGAGCTGCTCATTTAAACTCAGCCTCACTTTATAAAGGACTTTAAATTTTGTAAACTACATCATTCCAACAAAACCTACTTATTAAATGGGTCAACTTGTACGTACAAATATACATGACAAAAAAGTAGCATCAATTTGTATAACAATAATGTTCTTAATCCAATAAAGAGTACAAAATCAATAAAATGAAAATATTGAACTTTAGATTAAAATAAACATAACTTGGATTGTAGACGAAACTCAAGTAAAACTCGTTTAACTTATGGATTGCGGTGTGAAAATCGAATATAATAATATCCAAATTAAAAATTTACAAACAAAAAAAAGAAGTTAAACTTATACCCGCACAAACTGCAAAATTACACAATGATTTGTGAACTTTTATTCAAATACCCTCACTCTACCCATCCAACCCAAATTTATAATTTTATCACAAAAATGGTAAAACATAAACTACATAAACGCGGATAAACCAAAAATGTTTTTTACGTAAAATATTAGGTTATTTTTTAATGAAAAAAAGGTAGTAAATCCATTTAGTTCACTATTGATAATTTTACAATTAATTTAACTCAAAACAATAATTAAATGTTTATTTGCATATATATATATATATATAATATTTCTCATATAGAATAAATTTTTTAATTATTTATTCATATAAAGATATTTCTATTTTTTTCTAAATATAAATCAACATAAAACTTATTCAATGAAATTCAACAATCATAGAAGTATTTAGAAGCCACTACTTTCATCTGGTAAGTGTGCTTTGGCCACATGTGGACAATGTAAGTAAAAAAAAAATGTTAAATTGAGTAAAGAGCACAGAAGCTACTTTAGAAGCTTCTGGTCTGGTACGACCCTACACTATATTTATTTTATTTAATAACAGGTGCAGATTCTGTATAGTTGAACGCGAAACGAAACATATTATAATTAATTTTTTATTATTAAATTTTTTTAATATATAATCATTATATAAAACAGATTAAATGAACCACCGACTGGGTGGTTTTATTTTAACTTCTCAATTAAGAAGTGAATTTTGTGTAGTGGCAAAAAAATTATACATATTTTTTTAAATCATTACTAAAATTTGTTATGAATTTTTTCCACTAAATTTGGTTACTAACTCTTTATTTGTTTTATAGAATTTCCATTATTTGTTTGTTTTTAAATTCATAAAATAGCATCATATTAATTAAATTTTTTAATATTTTAAACTTGCACTTTTACATACATTCCATATATTTATAAAAAAAATAATTTTTAATTTTGAATCCTCTTATATATTTCTTTCTTTTACGTTTGAATCTCTTTATTTTTTTTTTTTCTCTTATTCCATAACTCATTTTGCTTACTGGTGTTAGACCAAATTTGGAGCTTAGTTTCCTTTTAAATTAAAAGGTTTAGTAACACTTTTATAATCAATTTATTAATTTCTTACAAAATCGATCCCAACTATTTTTTACGCGCGTTTAGTCTCTTATGTATCAAAATTTTTTTTATAGATTTTGTATTTTTATCATATTTCAAACGTTTTTGATATTTTTTTTTAAGTAGGGTTAAATATGTTTTTGTCTTTTAAATTTTATTGAATTTTAGAATTAATTTATCTTCGAAACTTTATACCAATTTAGTCATTCATTTCTAGAAATATGTGGATTTAATTTTTCTTACCAAATTTTGTTAAGTTTATTTGATATTTTAAATGTATTTTATGATAATATTTGAGTTAACATTGAAGTGAAAATGTGTAAACGATGTAAATAATTCAAATATTATCATGAAATGCGTTTAAAATGTTAGATAAACTTAACAAAATTTGGTTAAAAGGACTAAATTCACGCATTTTTAAAGATAAATGACTAAATTAGTCAAAATTTTTGAAAAGGGACTAATTCCAAATTTTACTAAAACTTGAGGGAACAAAAACATATTTAACCATTTCAATTATGAATGATTATTCATCACATGCTTTTTAAAAAGGTTAGTTTTAATTATTATAATAATTGCATTAATTATTTTTGCTTGCATTCACTTTCTTAGCACCATTTCACCCCGAAAAGAATTATAGGGTTTTGTTTTATAATCTAGAGATAAAAATAACTAAAATAAAGGTGAATGTTTTATTATTTAAAAATTATATATAATATAAAATAAATTTATTTTTTGTTTATTTAAATTATGTTTTCTCTATAAAATATAAAATCTTTGATTTTTGTATATTTATGAGGTTTTCATCGTGTCATATTTTTGGCATGGTCTATACAGAAATGAAACAAATGATAAGATATATAAATATACAAATTTTACGCAATACGCTTCTACGGAAACAATAATAAGGTATCAAGGAGTATATATTATTTCTTATCCAATCCTTGATTTCCTAAGACGGATACTCTTTGATCATGTTGAGCACGCCTTCACGTCTTGTTGTCGGATTGAACATATTGGAGATTACTTGTAGAAAATGACTCTAACGATCAAGTTAACGAGAGCTCTCAAAAGTCAAATCACAATTTGGAATTAATGAAATGCGTATCTTTAATTGTTGGGGTTCACCTGTACTTATAGAATATTAATCATAGATTACCTGGTTAGTAGGTTAGGCCTTTATTGGGCTTGTTGGGTCTCCTTTGGGTTTATGTGGGCCTACAAAGGGCCCAAGTATTAGGCTCATGGATCGATTCTGCGCATTTGGCTGTTATTTCATAAGTTCAGAGTAGGTGGTCCACGCCGATATGTAACTTTAGTCGTTATGTATGCATTAATTTTGTATACAATTGATCAACGATGTAATCCAAGCAAGACTATAAGTTGGCGGCTAAGACCGAGTATTCATTGTCGTCGGCTCTATCTGCATAGTATAGTACACAATACTTTTGATATTTTGTATTATATTGACTCAAGTTAAATTATTTGGACATAGATTTATTGTTGAATTGTTTTGATATGATGTGGTATCTGAGTTGTTAACCTTACATATTTTGTTATTTAATATATTAAGTGTTTTGAGTTTAATTGAATAAAAGTAAATATAGGTGAAATAGTACATATGGGAGAAGTTGTTTAGACTGAAAAAGTACTTTTTAATTTAACTAGATTCCAATACTTGGTTTGTGTAGTTTGTTAACCACACTAAAGAGATCATATTTGATTCAAATGGGGAGATTCAATGCTCAAGTAATAGTTGATTGATTGAGCAAGAAAAAGATTATCTTAATTCTTTTTTCTTTGATATTTTAATCACTTCAACATTGTTTTTATCATCTAGAGTTCAAACAGAAGCCAAGACAATTCCATTTCCTTTAGAGGAAAATCAATCAAGTAAGATGTTTAGATACAACAATATTCCTGATAAGGTAGAGACAAAATTTTATATGATTAAAGACGACTTCTTCATAAGCATACCAATTTGTGACAAGTAGGAAATGAGCTGATGAAGGATTATCTTGTTTTCTTTTTAAGATTATTGAATATGGTGTAAGTTGATTAAGAAAGCTAAGTGAAATCCCCACTGGACATTAAGATACCAAGTTATCTAGATGTGAAGGTTCCTTTCATAAAGCTCAAGAGAAGAAGATGATGGATTGATTCAAAACAAAAAGGAAATGGAAAGCACATAAACCATAGAAAACCAAGAATAATTAAAGGAAGAAGAAAACATAAAATGGAAAGGAAAGAAATGGTGAAAAATGTGAGAAGCACGCCACTACAAGGCTAGGCTAGAAGCCATGACAACCTTGAAGATGAGTGGATGTGTGCCGCCACTTGCTATGCAAGATAAGGCTTAAAAGTATTCACTCCCATGGGAGGAAACTCTCACAAATGGTTGAGACACAAGAGTGTTTTTACTTCAAAATGTTCAACCCTTTTACATGTCTAGGAGAACCCCTTATATAGAAGAGTTTAGGGGCCTCTAAGCAAATAAAATATACCTAAGGATGTCTCTACAAAAACCTAACCCTAGCTCCTAGAAACTAAGTCAAATAAGGTTACAAAAAATGAGAGACAAAAGAGCTAACTGTGGTGTGTGCAAGGCTAATTTCGTTCTAGCACAAAAGGAGACAAAGAATGTGTCTCATATGTCTCCAAAAAGTGGCCAAAATGTGCTAAAAACAAAGGAGACCAAAGGTACATAGGTACACTTGCTTCATGTCTTTTACATTATGCTTTATGCCTTTGCTTTACTCTCTCCTCCACATCATTTATGCTCCCCAATCACCATGTGCCACCTAACATTGCTTTCTTACTCCTAATTAACCTACAAAGCAAATAAACATAGATTAACATGTTGACTTAGGTCAAGTCAACTATAGTCAACAAGTCAAACTTAGTCAAAGGTCAATAAGTCAACTAAAGTTGATTCAACTAAGTCAACTTTGGGAATCAAAAATAACAAACACAAACGAAAGAGATGAAGAATTAGTGAACTTCCTTTCTAAACATGCTTAGTCTTCTTAAGCATGTGTCTCCATCCTTGGTTGGGGTCAATCCTTCATCATGAGCAAAGTTCAAATTATTTAATCCGCCTATAAAATAAATAAAGGAAGTCAAAATTTGAAGTTAAGAGTAATTGCATAAAATTAAAAGTTATATATTTAAATAAAGCAAGATAGATAGAGATAAAGGATATATAATTAAAAAGATAATGTTAAAGAAAGAAGGTATGCAAATACAAAAAGTGTAACAATCCAATTTTCCAGAATAAAATATATGCTCTTAGGTCATTACTTTATGATAAACAGAGTCATTGACAGACGCATATAATAATGTCTAAATATAATTACCATCAATAAAAAAATTATGGTTCAAAAAGACATTTAGATGAACATTTTTAAACAAATTGACTATAATTAATACAGTTTTCCAAAAATGCTATACATCAGCACCTAAACTAACTACTACGTTAGGCCTTCAATGACTTTCCTCAACTCCTGTGCGACTACCACCATTTGTGCCTATCCTTGGTCATGTATTAATATATGATCATTACAGAACAGAAAACCAAACAAACACAATGGAAGAAGTGCAAAGGTAAACTAATACATTTTAAAAACAAGAAACTTAAAGTAAAAACAATAATGACTTATTATTAAAAAAATGAACAAAACATATTTTTGACGTAAGAATAATTTCTTAGCTTACTCTTTCCCAAGTCTCCCTTATTGCCATCACCCTACATGTGTAATGGACATTCTTTATTTATCATAACCAGTCATAAACTTTAGTATTTTCTCATATCAACTATCACTCTACTACCTTCAAGATTTCAAATAGTTTTCACGCCATTTCATTCACCAAAATATCACAAATAAATGAACCACAACTAGACATTGCTTCCATAAGACAAACAAGTGTATTCAATAGATTCGTGGAACTTTCTTTCTGTCATACTTACTTACCACTAATCATTCAAATTATAATCACATCCAACTTCACCAAGTCATGACAAGGTTAAGTTCACTAGCTCCTTAAGTATGATCCTCTTTCATATCATATCGTTCGCTTTGTGAAGTTTCCTTCGACTCTCACCACCTAGATATCTTTCTCTATGTGAGTTAGATACTAAAAGAGTAAAGATAGTCTCACTCATGGAATCACCTTTCAATAGACTTTGACATACATACAATAATAGTAATTTTCCCTTGAAAATACTACCTTGACTCAGATCTCACAATACCAATCCAAACAAAGTTCATAATACTAATGTCTCAAACTTTATACACACAACAATCAACCCATAACCCAACCCTCTCAATACCATCCATATCACACTTTAACACAATGATCAATGAAAATCATAACAATATTTTCTTCTTTTTTTCATAGTTCAAACATTATTATAGTAGTTTTTCTTTAACTATTATGTGAAATCACTTGTTTTGGGTACTTTATAAAAGACCCTTGTCTACATTGAATGAGTTGTTTACTTTTTTTTTTTTGGTTTTGTTTTTGGTTCACGATGGTGGTGCAGTGCATGTACTAGATAATCATCCATATATACATTTAATTGTTAAGGCAATTGTAGCATTGATGGGACACTTGCAACCTAGCCATTTCTTGTTTTCGTGGCAACTTTATGCCTAGACCTCCAGTCTTTCCCCAATTTATTTTTCTTGTTCTTTATTCAATTCACGACAACATCATCTGTAAGACTCGAGAAATTTAAATAATTAAATAAATCATTATTTAATAAATGTGGGTCGTGGAAGCATTTGGATACTATGTTGGAGTTTCATAAATTATGGATTTTTGGATAACTTTCGATTAATAAATGTTTTAAAATTTCCCGCGTTTCTGGGAAGCGAAGTATAATAAATGAGGTTTTCATCATATTTCTTAATTTTATTACTTAAATTAGTAATATCTGACCGGGATGTTACATCATCCCCTGGTGATCACGAGGTAGCGTAACCCACTCTTTTAGATCCAACCAACTTTCATTTTTCGTTTGGCTCTTGTTTCCTCTTTATGGTGGTGTGATGCAGCTTGGTTCCGATGTTTGATCCCCTCACGTGACGAGTTACCTTGCAGAAGGAAACCCTTGGGGTTACATGAATATTTTTGGTTTCTCCCATTATTGTGCAACCACCTCCTTTCTCCTTCTCTTCCTAGCTTTATCTCTTAATACTCATGCATAAACGAGTTTATTCTAGTGTTGTGAAATGACAGGTTTTCATGGACCCATTTCCTTTTCTCTTATTTTAGGTTTGTAGTGTAGTTGACATCCGTCCTTTAACATGTTGGTGGACAACTTTTTGTCTGCAATACTAGTTATAAATTGTGGTGAAGCTTTGGGAAGGGACCTACGACCTACTGATAATATGCCTCTTTCTTTTTCTTTCACATTTTTTTTGTGGTGCAGTGAATGTGTTAGTATGCTATATATATTTATGAGTTAAGGCAATTAATGCTTGGATGGCATTGATGTACGTGGTAAAGGCTTGCACATGGTTTTTTCTCTTGCTGGTAGGACGTCAGGTTCTTTTGAATGCAAAGCAAGGTAATACAATCTAAACCCTTCTAGTGGGTCTGCGGTGGTGCACCCAAAAATGTTGCACGGCTACCCCTTTTAGCTTAATGGTAAGTCTTGGTGCTTGTGTTCATAATATTGCATGATTTTTGTGGGGAGACCAGTGGCTTAACGCCTTAGGCAACCAACCCGTGAGGATGAAGAACTACTAGTCTATTGGTTGGTTTTATGCGTAGATAATCGTGCTTTAGTACTATGAAACATAGGGATTATGCTTAATAACTTTGATTGTTCTTCTTCACTCATGGGGCCGATATGGGAAATTCCATGCAGTCTTGTCATTGTAGGGTGTTGGTTAAGGGTTAGTTTTGTCCCATTGGTTAGATCACATTATGTGATTTTTGGGTACAACCACATGTGTAAATTGGTAATGCATATATCATGAGGTTTTTAAGTAGTTTCCCAACGTGTGGCCCTACTGTTGGTTCAAGTGCGCTTGATCTTACTTGGGTTTGCCTGTTAATAGAATTTAATTGATGGTTTGGTGCTTGATGAAGAATCGTCTCAAATTTGGGAATGAATTTCGTCTTGAACGAAAATGGGTATGAACCCTAGAACGAATGGGGAAAAATTGGAGGATGTCGATTTAGGGGTTTTCAGAACGGGAGAAAATCACACCACTTGGAGGAGGTTCCAAGATAAGTGAGGAAGATCTGCCACTTTGATTCAGAAATTCAAAGATAAGGATCGGTGGTTCTATAGAGAACCTCGAGACTTGAAATAAAACTCAAATTTTCATATAACTCAAATATGAATACAAAGTGTTTCACAAGAGCTTATTACTATGGGCCAAACACTAAAAAGCCCAACACGACTAAAAGGTCCAATAAGGCCCAAACAAAAACATTACAAAAATTATAAAAAGATTTCCTATTCTATGATCTGAAGCTAATCCGAGATATTTTTGAAGGTCCTAGGCATGATTCCATCAACTGCTCCAAAATGCATATGCCGACCCTAACCATGCCTCCATTAGTGCTTTAGTTGATCTTTCCATTTTGGTTAGGATTTAACGCTTCAAGGGCCTTAGTGCCTACTTTGTTCGTTTATTGCTTTCTTGTGGGTCTCAAGGTCACTCTCCACTCATGTATGTGAGAGTGACCTTGAAAGATAAGTTGTTGGGAGGTTTTTCGTCGTACCTAGAAATCCATAGATGATTCTTTCGCCTGTGCGAAATAGTGGAAAAAGGTCCTCTTCGCCTGTGTGAGGCAATGGGAGAGGATGAGTTTGATTGCTACACTTTCTCACCAGTGCGAGACAGTGGAGAGGGAAAATATGTTTCGCCTTAGTTCTGAGTCGTTGCCGAGTATAGTGCTCAGTGTGAGATTCACTAAAGTTTTTACCCGTAAGTCTTTGGCCTAGATTGATTCGACTTGACATTGGGCTAGGACTGACTTGGCTCGATGCTTTGTCCTAGCTAGACCTTTGACTTGAATCAACTTGGCTTGACCTTTAGATAAGGCTAACTCATCTCCACCTTCAACCTTGACTGACTTGTCTCAACCATATGCCCGGAAAAACTTTTCTCGACCTTTGACACAAATCTACTTCCCTCGACCTTTGATATGGGTTGACTTGTCTAGACCTTCGACTTGAGGCGACTTGTCTTGACCTTCAACTTAGGATGACTCGTCTCAACCCTTCGACTTGAGTAAACTCAACTTGGCTTTAATCTTGGGTCGGCTTGACTCGACCTTCAACCCAGGTCAACTCGCCTTGAACTTTTGTCTTGGCCGACTCATTTTGATCTTTGACCTGTGCCTACTAGGCTGACCTTTGACTCATGCCTATTAGATTTGATTTTCGGTCAAGGCTAATTCTGCTCGACCTTTGACCACGATATACTTGTCTCACCCTTTGGCTAGATTCTTAGCCCAGATTGACTTGGCTTGACCTTTTGTTTATTCCGTCTTGGCTTGACTTTCAGCTCATACTGAGTAAGCTTGACCATTTGGTCCGTGCCGACTTTAGCCGACCTTTGGTTTGTACTAACTCGACTCAACCTTTGACCCGAACAAACTCATCTCGACCTGCGACCAAGGCAGACTTGTCTCAACCTTCAACTTGGGCTTATTTGTTTCAACCTTCGACTTGAGCTTGACAAAGGGCATGGGTTGATTCAACTTGACCTATGACCCAAACCGACTTGACCCAACCTTCGATCCTCTCCAACACGACCCAACCTTTGGCCTATTTGGACTCGCTAGACTTGTATTAGCCTTTGGTCCAGATCGACTTGCCTCGACCTTTAACCTAGGCTGACTTGTCTTGACTTTCGATTAGATCAATTCGTCTCAACCTTCAAATTTGCCGATTCACCACAATCTTCAGCCTACTTGTCTCGACCTTTGGCCCCGACAACTTGTCTTAACCTTTGGTTTGGACAGATCGTCTTGATTTTTAGCTTGGATTGACTCGTCTCAACCTTCAGCATGAGTCAACTTAATTCAACATTTGACACAGACTGACTCTACTCGACCTTCGATTCGAGCTCGCTTGACATTACCTTTGAAGGTTTTGTATTTAGAAGTTAATAAAGTCTTAATGTCAAATTCGACCTTACCCTGTCTAACTTTAAAAGTGTTTTAAAAAACTACAGATTTTTCAACCTATTCATTTAGATAGACAGATACTTATCTAATAGTAGGTTGAGAGACTCATGATTTAATCTAATACCACTAATATTGTATTTCTGATTATCAAACATCGAGTTCATTCCAAAATAGGAATATAAAGATAAAATTCATTACATGCTTTCTTAACCAAACAAATATTGTGACCACACTAAAAAATAAATTGGTGGATACGGTCTAGATAAAATCGTGCCAACATTTTTTTAATATAAATTCCTATGTGCTTTACGAGGCCTTGAATCACTTAAATTGTATATTATGCGGCAACAAAGATGCACTTGTTTTCAAGAGCACTTGACGGGGAAGGAGAACCTGAGCAAATTGTATAAAAGGTAGAGATAAACCAGAAATACAAGTTCTTACTATATATTGCTTAATATTTTTATATTTATTCAATGTGTAAATTTTGAAGAAAATTAAGGAAAGAAAAATAAAAATGTATGAGCATGTGAGAGGAAAGAAGCAAGTGGAGTAGACAAAAATGTAAGGGCAGTGTTGGGTAGGTTGAATTTTGTTTATAGGTAAATAGATAGAAAGATGAGAAATGAATTATTAAGATTGAAAGGGTGTGCAACTTTTGGGGAGCAAACAGGGATGGCCCCCTAAACCCCACCCACATAAATAAATTCATAAATATCCAATAAATGTATATTATTTTCCTTATTGCCTGGGTGCCCATGTCTCCTCCATTAAAATTTCCCCACTCATAATTGTTACCTGTGACGGGAATAGGATCTCCATAGCTCAAACACTTCAAGAATATTAATTAAAAAACACCAGAAAAGGGCTAAAAGAATTAATATTAATAATACATTGTTTATTGTATTGACATGTAACATAGTAGATGGTAGATACTACATACACATATATTAATGCTTTTGACAATCCACAAGTATAGCTATTAGCTAGTGCTCTTTCATCATCATCACCATCACCATTCTTTCTCTCTTTCTCTCTCCTCCCTCACTCTCTCTCCCAATCCTCTCCCTCGCACTCTCTGCACGACACAGCCAAGCTTGGGAATCCTTCTCACTATTCTAATGCACCCTATTGGACTTTGCTCTGACCAAGAGATACCCTTTTTCTGCAATCCTAATCTCCTAGATGTTTCATACAGAATTTACATCTACTAGGGCATGAAAACCTTCAAGCTCCTTTTTTTCGACTCCATTTCCATTGCTCCAACATTGCTGATCGGTGAGTTTTCTTTGCTTCGGCCTGGAATTTTTTTTTTCTTTTTCGCAACCCTTTTCGAACAAGGGGTTGCGTTTTGTTTTCGCCCTGCTTGGGCTTGAGTTCAGAAGCTTTGAGTTTGTTTTTTCTTTCTTTCTGAGATGGGTCTGTTATTGCACACACTGTTCGGCCATTGTTCCATTTTGGGTACCTATTTCTTGGAATGGCTTTCTTTCTTTGCTTTGCTTTGCTTTAATCACTCTTTCTCTATTCCGATGAAAGCATCTTGCTTGTGACGGGGTTCGGATTTCTAGGATGTTAATGCATGTGGCGATTTTGGATTCTCTTTTGTACACTTCATGATGAATCGCTTGTTTCCTATAGTTTTTCTTCTGTTAGGTTCACTTTGAATATATCAGTTGAAGATTTGGTATGGCTTTGGCTTTAACGGGATTGAAGTCCCAAATTTTTTTATGTAGTGCCAACGAGGTGTTGATGTTTTGTATGAAAATGTATAATCGATTAATCTTGAGTACCACTGTTACACTTGAGAGCTTATATTTTATGTCTTCACATGATAAATTTCTGTAGATGCACCGGCCTTTACAACCGAAGAACTTGCCTAATGATCTTGATTTCCCTTAGTTTGTATTTTGCTCGTGTGTCGATTCCCGTTTATGTTGTTTATATTATGTTCGTGAAATAGTAAATTTTCACTTGTTAGGTTTACTTTATCCTGATGAAGTTCACTTCGTGTGAACCATTTTCTTCTGCTGTATAAGCCTATAGACAGGTCTGTATAAAATATACTCTCCGAACTATTTTCTCCACCTATTTGAAACTGGTTTGTTAATTGAAAAAACTTTATAGTTTGAGTATAACCGGACATGGTGTTTTTGATTTGAATAAGTGGATTCGGGTCTTTCATTTTTGAATTTTATTGAGGATACGTTTGGTGTGATGTAGGAGAATTGACCGATGAACCGATTGGACTTAAGAGCTCATCATTCTGGATCGACACAATCAGAGGAGTCCGCTCTGGACCTGGAAAGGAGCTACTATGGTCATCTCAACCCTTCGTCTAGCCCTTCACACTTGCAACCTTTTGCTGGAGGTACCCAGCATTCTGAGAGCAACGCTGCCTACTTTTCATGGCCTACATTGAGTCGCTGGAATGATGCAGCAGAAGATAGAGCCAACTATTTTGGGAACCTTCAAAAGGGCGTGCTGCCTGAAACTTTGGGTCGATTGCCAACAGGACAGCAGGCCACTACCTTGCTTGAATTGATGACTATTAGGGCATTTCATAGTAAGATCTTACGCAGGTTCAGTCTCGGCACTGCAATTGGATTTCGAATTAGAGGAGGTGTTTTGACTGATATTCCAGCCATTCTAGTCTTCGTTGCTCACAAAGTTCACAGGCAATGGCTCAACCATGTTCAGTGCCTACCTGCTGCCCTTGAGGTGGGGAATTTTGGTTCTTCTGGCTATGTTGCAGGTTTCTACATGGCTTTAGTGGATCTCCTCACACTTTTGTTGTTTGCCAATTGGTTGTCTTTGTATTATGTATTTAGTATTTTAGAAATAAGTAACATGTTGCAACTATGGTTTGTGGATTTATAAATGGGAAAAAGAGAAAATACTATAGAATGCTAGATATGGGAAATTTTTTAAATGTCGGCTTGCTAAAACTTTTCACTATTCTTTTTAACTTTTCAGGATTATGTTGCAAATAAACAATGATTTAACATAAGAAACAGGTGCTGGCTATTTAGAAATTTTTGGGACACCCAATGATTGTGTTATTAAGGCTAATAGCAGTATGCTTCTCCACATGCTTATAAGGCACTAATTTGTCAATATCATTTTTGGCCTACAATGGTCTCTTATCAGAAAATGATTAACAAATTTCTAGTTTAAAAAAAATAATCTTCTCCCAAATTATGTGTGTATGGAAATCTGGTTGCATTAACATAAAACTTTTCTTCATGTTTTAGATATCAAATGCTGATAGAATAGTCTACCAAACTACAATGTGTTCTTTCCTTTTAGTTTTTTGGCAATTTATTTAAACATATTTTATGGATGAGCAGTAAGCATACATATTTCTTATGGTGATAACCTAGCTTATTATATAATGTATTTTCCTCCAAAGTTACCATCTTAAATCAACAATGGAACTTTTGCACTATTATTTAAGATCTATAGTTTGTTGTAATTTTCAATGAGGCTTTTCTATTTAATGATGCTGAAGTCACTTCTTAATTTTCCAAACAGGGACCAGGAGGTGTTTGGTGTGATGTGGATGTTGTGGAGTTCTCCTATTACGGTGCACCTGCACAAACCAGTAAAGAACAATTATATACGGAGCTTGCTGATGGCTTAAGAGGAAGTGATTCATGTGTTGGCTCAGGTTCTCAGGTACTTCTGCTTTGAAGAATCAATTTCCTCTGTATTACATTTTCTGCGTACTAAATGCAAGTAAAAGGAAAATCGTGTTTCTTAATTTGATTCTGGAGAAGAGATTATCATTCTTGCTGTTATGGTCTTTATCCTTTTATTTTTATGGAATTGAAAGTGGTAAATATTTTGATATTTAGCACATTTTCCTTTTCCAAATAGATTAGACAATCATGATACCAGTTTATACAATTGGCATTTATCTAAAAAAAATTGACATTTCCTCCTGATTCAAACCATGGCATGATAATAAATTATTTTTTTTATACGTATTATAGATTTTATTTTATGTTTCCACCCATTCATTGGTCTATGATGGGAAATTCACGAGGAGGTGTTATTGGTGTACGATTGAAGTATGCATATGAATGATAAAATGCAGAGTTGTTATTATTGAAGTATCCAATAATAAGAATTTGTAGCTGGTAATCTATAAATCTGTCTTATTGATGGGATTACTGAATTGACAACTTTCATTTCTTGATTTTTTTCTTAACAATTTAGGTTAAGGTGTTTTTTTGTTCCTAGCTTTTTGTACTGGTTGTATGGACCTGTACTATCAAGTCACCTAAATTAAAGTTACAAATTTCTTGTTTTTAATGGACTGAGATAATTGTTTTCATCACAGAAATGTATTTCTTAGATACATTTCTTAAGTATGAAATGGTGGCTAAAATGGTCGAGCAGTCATAGTTTCAAACAAATAATTCTCCATTTAGGGCATTTGATGGTTATACCGTGCTGTTGACAGACAGCTTTATTCTTTTACTGATTAAAGAAACGATGCTATACGAAACTCATTTTCATTCCTTTTGTACTTTTAACATGTTCAGATACTGCTTTGCTTGGATTTGTTCTTATTTTTATTTTTTTCACATTTTGATTTCTGCTCCTCATTACCTACCTTGAACCTCCATGTAATACTGGCATCTATCTGAAGTCTTGGTAATTATTTCCCTTTCTTCCTTTATAATTTCTTCCCCTTTAAGGTTGCAAGTCAAGAGACATATGGAACATTGGGTGCTATTGTCAAAAGCCGAACAGGAAATCGAGAAGTTGGCTTTCTGACAAATCGTCATGTGGCTGTTGATTTAGACTATCCAAACCAGAAGATGTTTCATCCATTACCACCCAGCCTTGGACCTGGTGTATATCTTGGTGCAGTTGAGAGGGCAACATCATTTATTACTGATGATCTTTGGTATGGAATTTTTGCGGGAACAAACCCAGGTAATGTGGTTCTAAGCTGGAGATGATCATGAATATTTTACTGGTGGTGATCAACAAGATGAAGTTCTCAGTCAAGCTATTTGTGCATCTTAAAATTTGGGGTCTAACTCGTCTTTAATGTAAATAATAGGAACATAACTTTTGTTCCTATTGCATACATAATGAAGTTGAGTTTCTTTCTATGATGCACTAATAATTCAATTTGGATCACGTATTCGACGGATACGTATCCATATTGGAATACTATAAGATACTTTACCGATATTTATTGGATACTTTTATGATGACAATAGTTCATAATTTTTTATTTTGTCAATGTTTAATACATATGATTTTAATTCGGATTCAAACAATAAAATCATATATTTATCATGTTTTTCAATATACATATATCACGTATCATATCCTATTATTTTTAAAATAAATGTGTCGGCATATCAGATACGTGTTGCATTCGACACATATCGTATCCGTGCATCATAGGTTTCTTTATATATCAAGATGTTTCTTTAGTAATTGTTTTGATATTCTTAGAAACTACTAACTTGGGAAAAAGAGGATCATTGTGCCTCTTTGTATTCTTTAAAAAATAAATTAAAAATAAAAGAGCAATCTGGAGGTTAATTAATAAATAGGTGAGTGGTTTGTGGTGTGCTGCTGGAGGATATGAATGATTTAGGGAGTGTAATTACTGAAGTAGAACGAGAGAGAACAAAGACTAAATAAAAAAAATAAGATTGTGGGAGAGAAATAACTGTTCACACGGTAATAGTTTCAAGGGTAAAATAGAGTATACAATATGTGTACGCTAAAACTTTATATCCCGTTTCTATTTAGTCATAGATGCAAAAGAGTACTGTAAAGAAGTACCATACAGAGGAAAGCTACATCTTAATTTCCTAAGGGAATGACTTGTACTCAGAATTTGAAAGGCTTAGGCTAAGGTTTTAACAATTATGGTTTTACAGTTAGAGGCGTTTCTGTCTAGAGAATTATCTTGAAAAGTGAAATCTGTTACGGTGGAAGGAAATCTAATGTTGGGAGTTTTTCTGCTAATATTTTCTGAGGCATTATATTGTTTTGCTCGACATGAAAATATTGTGCTGAATAATCCATGGTGTTCTGCCTGCAGTTCCCCACAGTAATGACTACACTGATCTATTGTCTTGGTTGTGCTTGAGATCTGATGAGCCCTATAGTGTTATTTTGGTTTTATTTTCATCCCCCCATTACATTATACGCTAAATCTAATTTTTTCACCCTACCTGGAGATGTTTCACTTTAATGGTGATTTAAGTTCTTATATTGTCAAATTCATGATATTCTCATTTCGATTTTGTTGGTTATGATTCTGGCTTAGAATTCTGTTGGATCCCAACCCTTGACTGATGCACATGCACATTACAATTTTGTATTCATGCAGAAACATTTGTGCGAGCGGATGGGGCCTTCATTCCATTTGCAGAAGATTTCAATATGAACAATGTAATTACTACTGTAAAAGGTGTAGGTGAGATTGGTGATGTAAACATCATAGACTTGCAGTCTCCAATCAACAGTCTCATTGGAAGACAAGTGGTTAAAGTCGGAAGAAGTTCTGGTTTGACTACAGGGACTATAATGGCTTATGCCCTAGAGTATAATGATGAGAAGGGGATTTGTTTTCTCACTGATTTTCTTGTTGTTGGTGAGAACCAGCAGACATTTGACCTTGAAGGTGACAGTGGAAGCCTCATTCTTTTGACTGGAAAAAATGGGGAGAAGCCGCGCCCTGTTGGCATTATCTGGGGTGGGACAGCTAATCGGGGTCGATTGAAACTAAAAGTTGGTCAACCACCAGAAAATTGGACAAGTGGAGTTGATCTTGGTCGTCTTCTTGATCTCCTTGAACTTGATCTCATTACTACAAATGAAGCTCTCCAAGGTTTGGTAACATTCAGTTAATAATGCAGTTCTCAATATTAAAAGGCTGCACTTTCCAGTGTTTTATGGCTTCATAATTGTTTGAAACTTTATGATTTAGGCAAGGAAAATGAAGAGAAAAAGGCTAGCTATGTATTTTAAGATTGATAGTAAGATGTTACATGTAGATGATAACATTATCGCAATGCACCTATGTATACTTTTAATTAGGTCAAGCACTGGACTAGTAGTACTTCTAGTACAATCCCTTATATTACTACTGATTAAAAACTACTAATATATTTTCTAACACCTCTCCCCCGCTGAAGTTGATTACAGGTACCACACCCATTAACTAAAGCAAAGAACATTGCAAACTTTTAAACCAACTGAACTGATCACAAAGAAATTTGGAACTAGTATTTAACTGATGTAGCTCAGAAGTCTGCACACCCTGTTGGATCAGATGTGTTGATGAAATTGTTGATTGTATTTCTGAGTGCCCGTATTGATTTGGGCAATGCTATTTATACATTATCCTAGACTCTACTACTCTTTTAGGCCAACTAACAACTTTTTTCTGTCAGCAAAACTCTCAAGTAACTACCAAAACCGGAAAAGTGCCGAAAAATTTGCAAAATATGCACTGGAAAGACTACTCTTGGATTTGGTTTAGGATTAATTCAACCACAAAAGCTAGTCCGTGAGGGGAGGATTACTCAAGCCTTAATACCCCCTCTACTTTAGCCATATCTGTAGTTGATATGTGATCTCAACTACTACTATATCAACCTTTTGCATCAAAACCTCGACCACATCCTTAGAAGATAGCACCTTTCTTCTCCTTGGGGCACCTCAAGCAAAACTTAAGTTTAAATAGTCTGTTAAAACATTCTAGACTATTTTTTATGATTAATTTTCATATTTTCTGATCATCTCATGATTAATTCGTTTCCTCAGCTAACAGATCATCCATTTGAAATACATGGAAGTAGGATTAAATGACATCAGATTACAGAAATTACATCACTCTGTTGCTGTCCCAGAGTTGAGAAATTTCTAGACATTAAATGATGACTTTCCCATAACACCACTGCACCAGTACACTTGAATTGGAATAATAAAAACCAGTGAGTATGTACTTAGCTGATGTATGTTTGTGTTTTGCCTAAAGCTAGGTACACCCATAAAAAGCTCTATGTAATCCGATGACTACACAATAATAGTCATGCATAATTTTAACGCTCCCCCTCAACCCAGAGCATATAGATTGTATGTACCAAGCTTGAAACATATAAGTTGAATTCTAGGCCTCTCAAGGACAAGTTTACAAGTGGCTGGAGACATAGATTTATATTTAACTTCTACATTGGGTTGGGACATGTTGTTTCTTGCTCTTCCGAGAGATAATATTCCCTCCAGTGAATGCACTATCCTATGCTGGATCATTTGTCAATGGGACAACCAGCCTAATCTGCATCACAATACCTTATAATTTGAGTTTTTCCTTTGTCCTCATACAACAATCCTTGTCTTGGAGTCTTTTTGATATATTTGAGAATGAGAATTACAACGTTACATTGATCAACGTGAGGACTCTCCTTGAATTGACTAACATATCTCAGCATAAGAAATACCAGATCTTGTAATATTGAGAAAAATGAGGTTTCCTACCTGCATCTTTATATCTTTCAAGGTATGAAAAAGTTTCTCCTTGGTCTACCATCAATTTGCCAACCTTGTCTCCTCTAAAATGTCAAGAGTATATTTTCTTTGTGAAATAACAACACCTTCCTCATTGAGCCATTTGAATACCCATAAAGTAATTCAGAAAACCAAGTACTTCTTTAGTTGAGAGATCCTAATGGTATAATTTCTTGTAATAACTATACCATCAACATAGACCATTAGATAATCAAACTTCGCAGGAGAATTATGACAATGAAAAATTGAACGATCTGCCTCACTTTGTTCCAATCCAAAAGCATGCATAGTATGACTGAATTTATCAAATCAAGCTTGGGATGACTGCTTTAGATCGTAAAGATAGTGACGCAAGTTACACACTAGACCAAACTGCTCCTTAGCAACAAATCTAGCTTCTCAAGATCACCATGAAGAAAACCATTTTTAATGCCAAGTTGAAGTGGCCAATGGTGAATAGCAACCATTGTACATAAGAGCTAATTGTGCTGAATTTGGCCATGGGAGAGAAAGCAACTTTGTAGTCAGGCCCATAAATTATAGTATATCCTTTGATCTCCAACTGAACTTTAAGGCAATCAACTTCGTAGACCCATCTACATTTGACAGTCTTCTTTTGAGAGGGAAGAGGAACAAAATCCCATGTGCCATTGCTTGTTAGAGCTTGTTGCCATGCAGGATGATCAAGTGCCTCATGAATAGTTTAGGGACAATGGTGGCAGACAAGGAAAAACTAAAAGTAGAATATGTGAAAGAGTTGATGGAGAAGGATCTATCATCGGAAGATGTTGGAGAGGATTTAAATCATGAGAGACTTTGGGAAGAGTAATGGGAGGAGCTCTCGGTGTGCTATGACGATATGTAAGGAAAGCTAGTGGAAAAATGTTAGATTGGTTTTCATTAGGGTTGGAGGTAGAAGAAATCAAAATTATTGGAAGACCAAAGGTTGGAATAAGTAGAACCTTTGAATGGCCACAGGAGCTTCCATGGAGTACGAGAAAAAAGGTGTTCTCAAAAAATGTAACATAAGATAGTATCTTTTGGTAGTTGGATAGTAGCATTTGTATCTCTTTTGAAGGCAAAAATATCCAGAAAAACATTTAATACCCTTTGTAGAGAGTTTGTCTAAACCTAGAGAGATAATATGAACAAAACAAGTAAAACCAAACATCTTTGGAGATACATGTGCTAGCTGAGGGCCTAACAAAGATCCGCACGTGGTGGAGCCTTTGGTCAGACAACCACCAGGTTTTGGGTCGTGTTCTTCGAGGTGTACCTAACCCATTTGCTGGATAGAAGAGTGGTGGCAGCCAGTGACCAGAGACAGCAGACAGTGGTTGTCTGGTGACAGTGTTTTGATATCGACTGGAAGTTGAATTATAAAAGTCAGTGTCTATGTTCCACAACCCAAAGCTGATGTTTGTATGTGTGTAGTACAAGCATATCTCAAAAAGGAAGGCTACGGCCTATGTTCCTTAACCCAAAGCTAGGTACACCGTGAAACACCTTTATGTAAGCTGTACAATACAATAGCTATCATAATTTTGAGAATACAAAGTAGCATACCTTTTCCTTGCAGAAACTATTACATGTCATTTATTATTTATTGAATATACATATTGAAGAAAGAATATTATTATATTTCTATCATGAAGACAGTTATATCTATCTAACAGAAAACAGCTCTGTCAAAACTGAAAAATGAAGATAGGTATGACTGTTTAACAGAAAAAAAAATAGAGAGAACTATATCTCTTACACATCCCCTGCAAGGGGATGAGAAAAAAGTATCTCAATAACATTTATCTTGCCTCTTGGTAAAAGAAAATGAGTTGAGGAAACCGCCCTCTATATTTGGGCTGGAACATTGAACAAAAGAACTGTATATCCAGAACCTTCTCTAGGACAAAGAAAAGATCAATTTCCATATGTTCAGTTTTTGTTTGGAGAACGGAACTGAGACAGTAAAATCAGTGTGGTGGGATTCAATTAGTCCCAAAACCCATATTCTAAGAAGATGGTGTCAAAACTTATCCTAATAGTGTGGTCGGTGTAGTGTCACTTACTATATTATCCATGGTGTAAGCCTGGTAGTGTAGGCGGTGAAGGGTTGTATGGGGAAAATCCAAGTCCCATGTGGGGAGCTTGAAAATAAGGTATAGTGGGGAGTAACCTTTTCATCTTATAGTTACAAATGTTCAATGATTATGATTGAAACTTTTCATTTTTTTCCCCTCTATCTATTACATTTTTCATTGCTTAATTATTTTAGCTTAGAAAACTTTTTCTCTATTTTTTTATAATGTGACGAGAGAGGACTTATCTATTTTGTGTCCATCCAATTTTAATGTAATGACTTATTGCTTTTTGGATGTCTTATTTCTTTTGGTATTAGTTTTTAGAAAATAAAAGATATTTATGTGATGAACAAGGTCCATTCCTCTATTCAAGTTGTCCCATGGGTCTCTTAAAGGACAGTGGCAGAAATGTTTGGAAATCTGTAAAAACATGGAGTTTAAAAGTTCACATATTTATAGGAGCAATAATCATTGTGTATGGGGTTAGAAAATCAAATTTTGTATAAATGGTATGATGGGATGCCATCTAGGTTACAACTTGATTTTTTTCATAATAGGTTTCAACTACCTATGCTTAGAATTGTTTAATTTTTTATTATATGGGTTTGGTTTGGCCCTCCATGTTTTTCGTATATTTTTTTTTGTTTATTAATAAATTTTTGCATGTGAAGGCAAATGATTGTTGTGCATTGGGATGTCAACATAACCGAGATGTCAAAATGCATAGTGGTGTCTAGTATGAATTTATAAAATAGAAAAAAAAGGCCCATTGGTTTTTTTAGGTTTGTTGACCTAGTTAGACTTATTCACTTGTTTGTATGCCTTTCCTAAACACTTTCAAGAAAGATCAGATTTTTAAACTGGCCAGACTGAGGCTTTCAGAAAAAGTACATTTAATAGATAAATAATGATGCGGGCCATGTTTCATCCTGCCAAAGCCTGACCTGTTTAGACTCCTATTTGGCATCCTCATCATCCTAGATCTACCATTGGTTTGTTGGTTTCTGAGCTCAGGGCTCCCTGCTCTGTTATTTTCTATTGCCAATGTTTGGTTCATTGTCTCTCTACTCAAATTTTCCCTCTTTTGGTATTGGGCACTATGAGAGAAAGCAGTTGATTTTTCCTGCGGCTTGGCCCCTCAACTTCGCTATAATTATTTATTTTCCCTGTGGCTTTCCAAGATAAATTATCTTGAACCTGCTAGTTTCCCAGGTCCCAAGGTTTTCCATGAGTCTGTTGGTTTCGTGACAGTGCTAGAGAATCATCCCTGCCCACAATTTTATTCATCATGATTATTGGGTATTCTTTAACCAAATTTTCTATTCAATTATGGTTCAAGGGTCATTATGTGGCAATAATTTTTGCATTTTTTATTTAAACATATATTTGTAAGAAACAGCCTGGGTGCTCAATTTCGAACATCATTTCCTATATTTGATAATGCTGTTATTTTAAAAGTATCTAAGAGCAAGCAACTTCGTTATGGACAAAGTTCAAACATCTGTTTATATCTGATTCTCATGAGTAGAAGAATCTTTAACGCGCTACCGATTTGATTTTCAATCAATTTTCTTGTCTCTCTCTTTATTGTCTTTTCCCCCATTAGTTCTTCAATTCATTAGATATAAAACAACTACTTCCGTTTTCTTTACTGTTTTTGGTTCGACTTTCAACTCTAGATCAGAGGCTTTTGATTTTGATATTAAGACTGATATGTCTTTATTTTTGTCGACTTATGTGTATTTTTAATGTTTCTATCTCAAACAAAGAAAACCTGTCTGTTTCAAACAGTATTATCTTCCATGACCTGTTACTATTTTTCTGCCGAGCTAAGTTCTATAGATCTAGAGTACTACTTTATGTCCATGATCATTTCCCTCATTTTCTCATTAGTAGTCACTCACTGTGTATCATCTTCAGTTCTTAGTACCTCGTCATTTCATCCTCCTAGTATCCGATGAGAAAAAAATGTGATGAAGTATGAAAGTTTGCTACTTCTGATAGTGAATGTCATGTATAGAGGATTTAAGGCCTGGCTCATTTTGCCAACCTTTAGAAATGGATCAGGAGCATGAGTGGAAACATCCTAGCTTATGATGGTTTATTTCATTGTTGAACATTTACAACTGACTTTTCCTTTCTTTGTCTGTCAATTTTGTAGGTGCGGTGCTAGAGCAAAGAAATGGTCCGGCTGCTGGAATTGACTCTACAGTTGCAGAATCCTCTCCAACTGTAACAATAAAAGAAAAGGTTGAAGAGAGCTTTGAGCCTATTTGCTTGAATATCCCACATGCTCAAGTTGAAGATGAACCCTCAGAGAGAATGAATCCATCACTAAGACCCTGTGGGTTTGATATCAGAAATGAGATTGAAACAGTGGCAAATGTAGAACACCAATTCATACCAAGTTATGGTGGCAAGTCTCCAGTACGTCACAGCTACCTGAAAGAAGACATGGAACTGAAAAGTCTAGCTGAACTTAGGAGTGGCCCTGGTGAAGATAATTTTGTCTCCTTGCATTTAGGAGAGCCGGAAATGAAGAGAAGAAAGCACTCAGATCCATCTTTTTGCATCAAAGAATTAAAGTAACTAGTAGGTTTAAAAGATGAAGTAAAATGCAGCAGCATATATATACTAGATGAAGCCACTGTCTCATTTGCATGGCCATTCTGTATTCTACAGAAACGCATGGGAGGAGCTTCAGCAGCAAAGCATAAACAAGGTTCACTTCTGGATGATATTCTTATTCTTTTTTTTTCTCTTCTATAAATCTTGTTTCGGCAAAGTGATATTCTTCACTTGTGGGTTATATAATATTTTATAGAGGACAATTAGCTTGTTCTGTGTTGAATGATTTATACCACTTTTGTAGACTTCGTATAAGCACTCCTGATGGAGAAGCAGCTATTGTAAGTTAACGGAATGTGAAATATATCTTTGTTAAGCAGCTTCGGTCTATTCAGTATTATGCTGGTGTCACGGGTTCACGGGTTGAATTAGAAAATAGATGGTTTGGTGAGTTAAAAATTTGGTAATCCGTCTTATCCTATACTGGGTTAGTAGACTAATTCACTTATTCACTTATGAATATTGTTGTCAAATAGTAGTTGCAACTTTGCATTAGGTACATTTGGTTTACTGTTTCTTACAGCACATTTATATCTTTCTTCCTCTACCCTCATAAGAAGATTCATCATCTGGAAGTAAAATTATGATTTTGTTTTTTCTTTTTAAAGAAAAGTTTAGGATTATATAATTAGGCATGTTTTTAAAATATATATTAAAATAAAAAAATAAAAAAAGTGAAATTATAAAATTAAAATTTGACACACTGATTCGATAGCCTACTCTACTAATTCTTTATAGGCATTTTTTTGTAGGTCAAGTAAAAAATGGACACATTTGATCACCCATATTAATAATGATAAATAATATATTTTAAAATATGTAATATTAAATAATGTACTTACATCAAGAAGAAATACAAATAATAGTATTATTAGTTAAATTTTATATAAATATTATCAATATATTTTTTATAGTCGTTAAGTAATAGTTTTACATAATTGTGTAAAGCGAGATAAATTTTTAAAGTATTGCATAATAAATTAAGTTGATAAATCTTAGTTTACACACGTTCTCTATCTTGATAGTTTATTCCCCCAACACATAATTTTTAAAATGTCCTAAGTGTCCAATGTCAACTATACTTAAGCTCTAGGTTGGTTTCTCCTTCCTTCACCATTTCTCCATTGTTGGTTGGTAACAGCTGTTGCTGTGAATAGTGAAAAGGCTTCGTCGAAGGTGGTTTGTGAATCGTGAAAAGGCTTCGTCGAAGGTGGTTTACAAGTGTTCGAGCATCCTTCCTTCTCCATTGTTTGTCTTCACTGGCCTTATGTGTCTTTTTTTTTTTATAAGATTAGGGATGATAACGGTTGGATCGGATTAGACATAGATAGTACTTATTCGTAATCTAACTCATAACAGAAAAAATCTATTTGTTATCCATCCTGTTATCCACCGGATTCATGTTTAAAAAGTATTCCTGAATTTTTTAAAATTTTGCGAGTATATATGGATATTCATATATATTTAAAAAAATATATTTTATAAATTTTTAAATTAAAATTTAAATAAAATTACAAAAAAATATAAATTAAAATAAATCAATTAAATATAAATTAAATTTTAATTAAATTAAATTTAATAAAATATATATTAAATTTTTATTTTGATTAAATTAAATTAAATAAAATAAAATATAAAATAAATTTTAATTTTAATTTTTTGTAGGTAACGAATATTTGTGGATATAGATAGTATGATATACACGCTCAATGTGTTTATAAAAGAGTAATAAAATATCCGCTATCCGCAGTTAATAAATACCCGTTATACGCTATTCGTAAATAATAAATACCAACAGATATTAACTATCCGTCACGAATTTTATCTGTAGACATAGATATTTCAGTCATCCTTTATAAGACAATCGACACATTAGACGGTTAGGCATTGCTTCATACACCCGATAGTGTTTGAAATTCCTTTTTATATCCTTAATAAAATAAATAAAAATGGATTATTTTTCTGTTTGTTGGATTGCATTTAGTTTTGTGTGTATTTTGGTGATGGGGGCTTCTCCATGCACCTTCAAACACTTCTTCTGTACCTCCAATTTTTTTTTAAATTCCTATTTTAACCCTCAGTTAAAATAACTCCTTTTTTTCTCTTTCTAACTGAACTACTCCCAAGTTTTACGGAAGTCGATATCCGATATTTTTTTTAAATTTTTTCCCCATATATCGGATAACATTCGGTATAATATTTTTCATGTACGAAAGTCGACATCCGATGTTTAATTTTGTTCTATAGATATCGATATTTGAAACTTTAATTTCTTTTATTGGTATATATATATATATATATATATATATATATATCTCGGATATATCCAATATTTTTTTTAAAGTTTTGTTTTTCATATATCGAATAGCATTCAGTATAATATTTTTCATTTAAGAAAGTCGACATCCAATGTTTAATTTGGTTCTATAGATATCGATATTTAAAACTTTAATTTCTTTTATTGGTATATATATATATATATATATATATATATATATATATATATATATATATATATATCGGATGTTGATATCCATACATATACATAAACTTTTTTTATTTCATTTTTTTATTATTTTTTCTACTGTTAATTTTCTTAAAATTTATTTTTATTTTAAAATTTAAATTTATTTAATAGACATGTTTAATTTATGTGTATATAATATATAAAAGATAAATATTTTTTTTGAAATAAAATAATTTAAAAAAAATATTTTTTAAACAAAAAGAAACAGAAAAGATTATATATATATATATATTATTTTATTTTATTTTATTTTTTTCTGTAATTTATATTTAGTTTCAATTTTTTATTGTTAATTATTTTAAAATTTATTTATATTTAAATATACTAATATTTATTACTTTAAAATAATAAAAAATATTTTTCTTGAAAACTGATTCGGTTAACATATACAAACTTATGTTATTTTTTAAAATTTATTTTAATTTAAATATTTAATAATTTTTATAAAATTAAAAATTAAACAAATAAAATATAATTTATTTTATTTTATATTAATTTATATAAATGTTAAAAAATTATTATATTAATATCTATTAATTTTTTAATCTGTAAAAAATATTTTTTGAAAATTTGTTAACCGAATTTCTACGTCTTGTTAACATATATAAAATTATGTTTTCTTTTAATTTATGTATATTTAATTATTTAATCTTTTTTATTAAATAAAAGACTAAACAAATAAAATATAATTTATTTTATTTTATGTTAATTTATATTAATATTTAGTATATATATAAAATGTATATATGATTTATATTAAATTAAAGAAAAGTAAAGAAAAAGAAAAAGAATATATATATATATATATATATATATATATATATATATATATATATATATATAGGATGTCAGACATCTGGTAAAATAAATGACATTACAAATGTCGACATCCATAGAACAAAATTGAATACTGGATATTGACATTCGTAGATAAAAATAATTACAATATTGAATGTTGACATTTGTAACACATAAAAATTGAAAAAAATAAAATATCGCATATCAACATCCGTAGAACAAGATAAGATACCGGATGTCAACATTCGTTGAAAATCAAAATTTGGAGGTGGATCAATAAAAATAAAAATGAGAAAAAGTAATTACTTTTAAATGAAGGACAAAGTGAGAATTTTAAAATTTTTTGGGTAGAGAAGAAGTGATTAGAGGTGCAGCCAAAAGTCCCCTTTGGTGATAGCTGGTGGTGGTGAGAGAATATTTCTTCTGCATTCTTGTTTTTTCACTTTTCAATTTAAGTTCTGGATTGTATATTCTGTAGATATTTCGTATTATACTTCGTGGAGAGCTTCCACATAATATTAATTTCAAGATACCTATAAGGGTGTAGCAAGAAAACATGGGGTGCAGGAAGCAATGGCTTAGACCGATTTGATTTAAAAAACAAGTTTTGATACTTAAAAAAGCATCAAATGATGTGGAGATTAGATTATGACATTGAATCTACTACATGAACAGAGATCCCAAAACATTAAACAAAGTTCTATAATGCTCACAAATCACGCCATGGCTATAAAATTATTGTTAAAGATTCTCACAGTAAGAGCAATGGTCCTCCCGAGTCCCAACAACTAGATCTCTAGTCATTTCTCCCATGCGTAAGTATAGAGAAAAGTCAAAAACTAGACTAATCAACACCTATTGTTGCTGCTACAACTTGTCACTTTATACTTTGTAGCATTCAGAAATAGTCACGTACTTTTTACAAGCTAGCTTAATAAAGGAAGAAGACAAGAACAGTAAACCCTATTTATCAAATTTAATGAAAAACCAATAACATTGTCTAATTTCTTGAGATCCAAGTTCAATCAATTCAATTTTCCTATTTTTTTATATAACACCTTGCTCCTTTATGGTGTACTTGATGCACTTGAGAAAAATAAAATATATGGGAAATAAAGAAATTAGAAAGAAATTATAACAAGAATTTCAGCTATCAAATTAATGAGGCATACAAATTTGTATAAAAAGAAATTTAATATTTGTTTTCTAAAATCTATATAAAAATTATATATTTCATCTTATGAAAAATTTAATAAAAAGTTTAATTTCTGGTTAAATATTCTATTTTTCTATTTTTCTATTTTTCATCCAAATAAATAAAGAAAATTTCTTCATGCCTTTCTCTTTTATTTTTATACATATAAAACTACATTTTTTTCTATTTTATTTTTCTTCTTTGTTTAAATCCTAAGCCAATCAAAACATTATAATCAAACAAGAAATAGTAGTTAAATAAGAAAGAAAAAAAATATTGTACGTACAATTTTCGATAATCTCTAAATGTCTATTCTCTTTCATTTTTTTTTCTTACGAAGCACTATTCTCATTGCACGCTCTTCGCCTACAAAAAACCCTTCTTAAATATTTTTCGTCGCTTTCTCAATTTTTTTTCTTTCGAAAAAGCAATTTGTATTGTACTCTTTTTCTTTTGTTTGTTTATACAGAAAAATAGAACCCAAGAAAGGAAAAACCTTTCTCCTGAATTTGGAAGTAGGAATTAATTAAGGGGAAATATATATTTTTATTTAAATTTTTTAAAAATTAATTTTTTAATTAAAAAAATGTTATGTTAGAAAGATAATGAAGAATAAACATTTTTACTTGGCATGCAAGTATTTTAATGTGTTTCTATTAATTTTGTTCTAAATTAATAGAAACACATTAAAATTGATGTTTTAGAATTGATAATGTATTTAGAATAACGAGACTCAATTATTTTAATAAACACTAAAACATAAATAAAAGTTTTATAAATGAGTTTCGATATTTAAAAACACATCATATCTGTAAACTACTTTTCTAAAACTCTCTCACTTCTCTCTAAGATTTATCACTCCCTACTCCCTTATTTGAATATTGGAGACCGCTAGAGTGATCTCGCGGCGAGCTTTTCAATTCTGTCTAATCAATTTTTTTCTAAAGTAAGTTGATTTTCTGCCCTTTTCTTGGTTTGTTGTTCTTCCCTTTGATGTGAGTTCCTCTAGTTTGTATGTGGTGTTCAAGCCTTCCATATAATTCTTTGTTGATTAGTGGTTATAATAGTGTGCTCTGATCGTGTTTGTGTTAGGTAGATAAAGCTTTTTGTGTGTTTGAGTGTGTTTTGGGGTTTTTGAGCCATTTGAGTTGTTTTATAGATAAAGAAAGTTAATTGCAGTATTTCTAAGTTATAAATATGTTCAATTTACTGATTAAGTAATTATACTATGGTTGCATGATCTATTGAGATGTGTGATGAGCATGATATGTTGAATTGGGGTTAGTTTTCTTAAAATTGCATGATTAGGTTGAATGATGAATTTTGAAGTAAATTAAGGAGTAATATTTCAATTGTGATTGTTATGACTAAGTTAGATTGTTGTTGATTTTAAAATTGGTATGTTTGTGGTGTGTATGAATCTCTTAATTTTAGTTTGGTATGGTTGGATCTGCATAATTGTAGAATTTCAGTTTTTGCAATTATGCAGACTTGTTGGGTGAAGGGTTATGTCGCTGGGTGACTCCAAAGTTAGAGAGTTCCCTGACTTGGTTGTTACTAAGAGTGATTGGACTTCACTAGGAGAATTTTAGTAATTAAATCCTTGTGAGTTCCAATGGTATTTTTTTTGGGCCATGACTGGGCTCGCTTGGCAATTTATTTCTAAAATTGTTTTTGTGCTAGTGTCACTAGATGAGACTTCTAGAGTAGGCCTTTAGGCATTACTCGCTCGTTGAACGAGACTAACAAAGTTATTTAGTCATTTCTATGTTCATTTTTCTTGTGTGTTTGATGTAATCTTATAAGTTGCTAAGGGAATTATCTGTGTATGTGATCAGTATGAGGATGGTGTTTACTGATCCAAAGTGGATTACGCTTAAGTTCCTTTACTGTATTCATTGATATAAGGATTCAATATTAGAGGTTATCCTGACACTCTAATAGTCATTCATACTCATGTGGAGGATGTGTTATGTGGTGAAAGGAGCAATAAGTCCTAGTCTAATGGCTTTACCTTGGCCTAAGTTGAGAACAAACTAACCTTGTGTGTGGTAGGGTTAAACCCATTAACAATGGCTCTGAAGAGCAGTATAGGCCACCACAATTGAAAAACTTGTCAGTGTCTGATATCAATGCTTGAATCCAAATAATTGTGTTTTGTTTAAGTCTTTATTTTTTATATGCTTGTCTTTATGAATGATTAGTATGTGATGTTAACTTCAATTATATTATATGAAAACTATTTTTACAGATTAGTTTACCCGTTTTCTGTGTTGTTTTGTTTTGTGTTTGGTTTCTCTCTTTGCAATGATCACCTTAATTGATATGACTAGATGAAGAAATATGAGTTGATCCAGCTTAGGATAAAGGATATGCAACTGTCTAGTTTAAAGTCTTGACCTTGATTGTATAGAACCTTTTGGAAATACTTTAAGTTTTCTAGTCGTAGTTTCCTTTAGTATATAAATGTTTTGTATTTTTTTTTGTTATGGTTATACTTTGAATAACTGTAATAACTTTTCCTCTAGATAATAAATTATCTACTTTTGATTAATGATCATGTGATACTTATTTTGGTAATATTTCTCTATTAAAACGAGATATTACAATTTAAATATTTTTTTTACCTTAGTTTAGTGTGTATTCATCCAAACTCAACATCATTATGGCTCTATTTTTCTATATTTATATTTATCATTATATTTTATTTTAGTTCTAATTCAAACATACAATTAAGAAAATAAAAATATTACCTAAAATTTATTAAATCATCAAAAACTATTTTGTCGAAACAAAATTCAATTAAAAATTTAAAAATATCAATAATTATTATAATATAATTTATTACATAAAAAAATAGATTTATTTTTATTCAACCCAAATATGATAAATCTAGACCATATGATCTTTAGATAGTATGATTTTATATTAAATAATAATTAGTTTTGAGTTAACTAATATTTTTTTTTAAGTATTCTTATTGAGAAAAAACTACAAAATCAATTGTACAAAAAAAACTCAAATTTTATTAATTCATCATATTCTCTTATATTAGTTAAGTGCTAAATGACATTACCTAAAAGAGCATACCACAAAAGATTCAAGGTTCGAGAATAAACTTTATAACAAGACATAATATGAATCTATCAAATTATCTTATGAAATTATTAATGTATGAACTCACAAATCCCTATGAAAGAACTAACACAACAAATCAACTATATGTTGTTATATGTTAAAGAGGTGTTGTTTGCATTGGGAAAGGATGTGCAAAACTAAAGATACTTTGAATAATGACAACCTCTAAAGCCATAACCAAGAGCTTATAAGAAGATGAATGTCATATATGAAAGGTTGGTTCAAGCCCATATCTTATGGGCCTTATTTAGGTTTTAGTTAGTAGAGTAAGTTTATTTTTGGGCATTGTATAATTTACAAAGTAGACTAGGTTTATTTTGGACCTTGCATGAGCCAAGTAGTCTAGGTTTTCTTTTGGACCTTGTATCATGGGTCAAGTAGTGTAGGCTTTTGGTCAACATGGGTCAATACAAGTCAACACAAGTCAACTCTCATGTTGACCATAGGTGGTCCCTCTTTTAAGTTGACTTGAAGTTAAATCCACCTAGACCACCTTGGGAGACAAGCTAAGGGCATGTTGTTCTTCTTCCTTTGGGAGAATAGTGGCCATGAGTCCTTCTTTTAATGGAGATGATTCTCTCTTAGTGGTGGCCAAGTGTCCTTCTAATGATGGAAAGGATTTTTCCGTAGTAGTGGCGATATGTCTTCCTTTTATGGAGAGGATTTTAGCCTTGTTACCCAAGTTAGCAAACTTGAGGTTTTTAGGATTTTGCTTCTCCTTTTGGGAAACACCTTTAAGGTTACCTTAGGCTATATAAATAGAGGTGTCTACCCCTATGTAAATAACCTTTGAGTTTGAGTAGTATTATGCTGTTAATTTTGTGTCATACTACTCATCTTAGGTCACCAAAGTTAGAACACCCCTTCTTGGTTTCCTCTAGTCACCCTTCCTTAAGAGTTGACCCAACCTCTCCGGAGAGCGCTAAAACACCATCATAACTTCTCCCCCTTGCTTGAGTCATATAGTTTGGAGGAGGAGCCACCACCCCACCACATATAAACCGAGAGCATTTCCTCCATTTCCCATGAGCTTTCGCGTACCATTCTCTCTTGGAATCTCCAACTTGGCTTGAGTCATATAGCTTGGAAGAAGCATTTCCATCATTGAAGTACAAGAATTTGACCATAGAAGAGATCATGTTAGCTAAAAGGCTACACACTCATGATATAACTGAAGCACACAACAAAATATTAGCACGATAGTCACAACGATCTCATTCAAGACACTTATAAATGGATAGTTTGTCATGTAGAAAAATCTATTCTATGTAAAATATCAATGTGTTTTGCATATGGGCCTCTTATTAAGGAAAATACAAATTAAGATATAATATAAGATGAAAGTCTAAAAATATTTGAAGTTTTGTCGTTTAAAACCTAAATTTTGATGATACAAACAAGATAATGTCATTGTGTTTATAAATTTATCTAATGTGTAACAAGTTAAAAAAAAAACACTCAAAGTGTTTACTTCATCATGAACAAGACTAGGTCTTTGGTGTAAATCATGATTAAAGTACAAAAAATAGAGTATATGCAGTCATGGTAGACGCTATTTATAAAAAAGAAGACCAAGACTTTAAAAACAAATGAAGCCTTTCAAAAATATCACATGATATTATAAGGATAAAAAGAAATGTCAAACATTGATGTAAGAAAGTCTCAAAACGGTCAAGTCTAGAGATGGCAAATAAACCCATCCCCATGGGTATTGCCCGAACCCGTCCTATTTTGACGGGGAATCCCCGCATTGATTGGGTATAGGTATGGGTATGGGGAATCCCCGATTTTGTCAATTGGGTATGGGGATGGGGATGGGAATGTATATATCCTCGCCATAATACCCGTCCCCGCCATATTTCCATACTCATTTAAATTATTAAAATATTCACAATTAATTAAGTAACCCTATATATATATATATATAATACTTTCTATTTTTTATTTCTTCTAATTATTTGGTTTATCATGAAACTCATTCGCATCTCCAATATATTTTTTCTCTTATCATAACCTTTATGTACTTATGTTAAAATGATGTATGTCAATTAAAAAAATTTTATGTCTAACATTTGAATATTTATATTATTTTTTTAATATTTTTATTTATTGTATATTTTCCTTTCACATGAGAATGTTTAATACTCTCAATTTAAGTGTTTAATAACATAAACCTTTCATTTACTAGGCAATATAAAAAAAAGTTCTTTACTTATTATTATTAATTTTTGTTTCATTTGAAGAACTCTTTTACTTCACTAAAGCAATTTTTGTTATTTCTCAATCATTGTGTATATATGTTGATATTTGAAAAGTTTTCTTAGATCTCTAAGATATTTTTCATCTTATCAGACCTTTAATATACATTTTTTTTCTTTGTGCGATTCGTTTCAATAGTCTCCATATTGTTTATAAGACACACATTTGTTAATTTTTTAAGATTTTTATTTTTTGTTTATTTTCATTGTGTAGAATACTATTTTGATAAATTTTATCTAATTATTTTTTATTTTCTAACTCATTACAATCATACTTTAATATTTTCACTATAATTGTATAAATAATTTTTATTTACTACAATATAAAAATTTAATGTAATTGCCATGAATATTTTTTTATCACCATCCAACATATATTGGAGTTCAAAATATACAAGATCTATGATAAAATTTTATTATTATGTTTATTATCTGTTCTTTGCGTCATTTTTTATCAACAATTCAGTATATATATTGATATTTGAAAAAGTTTTCTTAGATCTGTAAGATATTTTTCATTTTATCATACCCTTAATTATATATTTGGTTTCCTTTCTGAGATTCCTTTCAATAGTCTCCAAATTGTTTATAAGACACACATTTGTTAATTTTTTAATATTTTTATTTTTTGTTTATTTTCATCATGTAGAATACTATTTCGATAAATTTTATCTAATTTTTTTTTATTTTCTAACTCATTACAATCATTACTTTAATTTTTTCCCTATAATTGTATAAGTAATTTTTATTTACTACAATATAAAAATTTAATGTAATTGTCATGAATATTTTTTTATCACCATCCAACATATATTGGAGTTCAAAACATACAAGATCTATGATAAAATTTTATTATTATGTTTATTATCTGTTCTTTGCGTCATTTTTTATCAACCATTGAGTATATATGTTGATATTTGAAAAGTATTCTTAGATCTCTAAGATATTTTTCATTTTATCATACCCTTAATTATATATTTGTTTTCCTTTGTGAGATTCCTTTTGTAAAACCCTCTTTTTCTGCCCTAAAATTTAAAGGGGCCTAGCCCTATCTGTTGGGCCTAAGGACTGGCCCATAGGGTGTCCAAAGCCCCTTAAGACAGCCTAACCCCTCTCATTTCTGCCATTCTTTCAAAAAACAGGACCTTACTCTCTCCCTTTCCCTATCAACAGAAGCTTTGCTAGGGTTTGGTTCCCTCTTGTTCGTGCTAGCTCAAAAGCCCACCTCGTCTCACGTAAGTTAGTCCTTGAATCGTACTCCCTCCTTTCTAAGTTTGTTTTTGTGGTTTTTGTTAGGATTCACAGTAGTAACCTTGTTATTCTCTTTGTGCCGTTGTTCGAGTTCGTAACCCTACTCTTGGAGCTGCTGGGTTCTTTGGCTTAAGGTCACAGTATGTTATTATCCTCTTTCCAGGTAAGGGAAGCTAGGGCTTTACTGTTTTTATGTTTTAGATGTTTGTTCGGTTGATTCTATGTGCTGGATGGTTGGTATGTATTATTAGTTGTATGAAAATGCGTGGTCTGTACTGCTATAATGATGTGGACATGTTTCTGCGGGAGAGAGAGTGGTGAGCTCTGCTGAACTCGCCTAGGCGAGCGGGTTGGTCGCTCAAAACGAAAGCTCTCGCTTAAGCGAGGAGCTCTCGCCTGAGCAAGAACAACAGTAGCTCACTCCCCTCTCTGTTTCAAGGACTCGCCTAAGCGAAGGCCACTCGCTTGAGCGAGTTGGGCTAGCTTGAGCGAGACCTCGATGTGCTCCTTGTTGCAGTCTTGCCCAGGCGAGAGCAGGTAGCTTGAGCGAGGGGTTCCTCTCGCCTGAGCGAGGACTCTTTAGCTTGAGCGAGATTTGGCATTTCTAAGTGTATATATATATATATATATA
>Ga0214544_1001071_pt1 | contig 55238 bp, 27 predicted proteins | sample CNSS3metaG_FD_160074 | JGI IMG/M metagenome (GOLD analysis project Ga0214544, IMG submission 160074) | Root nodule microbial communities from cowpea collected in UCLA plant growth center, Los Angeles, California, USA - CNSS3 | ecosystem: Host-associated > Plants > Roots > Nodule | place: USA...
ACAGTGAAACAGTGACGATTTTCGAATTCGAAAGTGACGATTTCCACAAGAGGTGCCACTGGACTTCACCGGAACAGAGATTTGAGGGTCAAAACGGGTAGAGGAGGCTCCGGCGACGGCGACGGAGGTGGCACGACGACGAACGGGCGACGGGAAGGCGGCGCGTGGGCGGCACACGCCTGACTGCAGCGAACAGAGAAGACGCGCGTGGAGGCGTGTGGCGACGGCGCGGCCTGCGACACCGGCAGGGTTGGCTGTCGCGCGGAGAGGCGGTTCAGATCCGGTGGTTTCCGGACGGAACTGCGGCGGCGGACGGCGGCGGACGGCGGCAGACGGTGTCGGACGGTGTCGGACGGCGGCGGACGGTGGCGGACGGCGGCGGACGGCGGCGGACAGTGGCGGACAGAGTCGAAATGTTGTTTGGCAGTGTTGGGTAGTTCAGAAACGAGGTTAACCGAACTTGGACAGCCGCGGACAGCGGCGGTGACTAACGGCGATCAACCGCGGACAGCGGTGACGGACCAGATGAGACAGAAACCAGAGCGGGATCGACCCGCTCTGATACCAACTTGAGACTGAGACTTTAAAATATATGAGTAGTGGATTCCAGTACCACTCTCCTCCTCTTCTATTTATAATGAAGCAAGTACATATGAAAAGACTACTCTAAGATACTAGGCATGATTACATGCAACAGTAGATACGGCAGTAGGTAGTTTCCCACACTCAACACCCTACACATAGGGTTAATGACACAATAGGTAATAATTCTAACACATCTAAAAAGTACAATCACTGCTAGATTTGTCAACAACCCTAGTGAACATTTGATCACATATTTGGAGCAAACTAAGCACATACAACTTATATGCTCCAGGGAAAGCGTTGTAGAAATAAGGAACATATCATATTCAATCAGAAATATCTAGATTATATATGTATAAGATAAAAAAAATAAAAAGATATAAAGTTAAAACAAAAGATCACGTGATCTAGGTTCTAGATATTTCAGAAAAAGTGGGATTAGAGTTGATGTGAGTGTGCTGCTGCTTCATTATCAATTAGATATTATTAAAATCATAATCTAGAAACTTTCACATAAGTGAGATATTAAAATACTGTGTAAGTGTGTTGCTGAGATAGATTTAGAAAAGTATTCGTTTGAGCCAGTGAAGGGGACATGGCAACATGTTCTCTTCTCCAACTTGTTTTCTTCTCCACTGCTACTATCTCAGATTTTATTTTCATGTCTCGTGTAAGTTTCTTCTTTTCTTTTCTCCTTTACACTACCATGGCCAGCACCTAGATATTGAACCGCTTACTATAATTATGAATAACACTACAAGCGTTATCATCACATCAAACATGATTGTATTCAATGAATGTCTTAAGGGACCTTGGTGCAGTTTCTATCTAATTCTAGTACCATATACTAAATTCAAATTTAAAATCTATCTTCAACCAAATGTTAAATGAGAAATGGTTGCATAAAAGAGACAATTTAGAAACTAAAACTTTAATACATGTCAGCATAATGGAACATTGAAGAAAGATGTCAAATTATCAACACTACCGTGATGTGAAAAGTGCAGTTAATGCATAGGTACTGAATACTTTTCCTATATAAAAGCGCAATTGATGTAAACACTTTTTCACAAGGACTAAAGAAAAGCATAACTGCCATCAGACCAAAGTTCTCAACGCAGTGGTGAACAAAGAATCATACCAGGGTCATCAAAGAAGCAACCAATTCCAGTTGCTGAGATTCCAATACCATGTGCTTCAAGGTACAACACCTGTCCAAGGACTCCAGTTTCCCAAAATAATCGTGGATACATCCAGACATTCTTCTCACGCAAAGTAGGTTCCATACGGGCAACCATACCAAGGCTGAAGCAACCATCACTTGCAATGTCCTGCAAGAACGTTTCACATTTGTAAAACAGGATACAGAATATTCATTGAGTATCAGTTCAGATTCTAATTAGAAATAAGACTGATATTAGTGTTATACAATTAATAGTATAATATCATGGTACATTAGAGTTATCAATAGAAAGAATAAATCAAAAGCTAAATCATTTCTGTACTTGAACCAGTAGATCTTAAGATAATAAAACACGGAAAAAGGTCAAAGCTTTGATACCCGCAAACTCAAATTCCATACTATGATGCTATTAGGAATAAACAACAGTCTGTTCACTTATTCAATGGTAGAGACAAAACTACCAGACAGTAAGTATGTGAGAATGATGGATATATTAGTTCTTTGTAGGAACCAAGTAAACTGTTTTTCAATAATAGTTCCTGATTAAAAAGCAAGATCCAAATTTAACACACCTATCTATTAAAAACAGTAGCATAAACCCTCACTTTCATCCTAATAAAGACATATTTCATCTCCTCAATGACTGTGTTTCATTTCACAATCTAACTAGAAAACTATTAGATCATCATGTACAACATAATTCACAAAGTTTAAGAAACTCTATAAAGCAATGCAAAATTCAAAAGACAAGCAGGCAATCACCAATTGCCACATACCTGGTGGCAAGAAAGCTGCTTTGCCAGCTTCTGGCAATCAGATCTTAGCAGTTCATACAGTGGAAGCTCATCCGGGCAGCCCTCAGGCTTGGTCCACAAAAAGTCAGGTAGCATTGCTTTCTTCAATTCATCAAAATGATTTTCATTCCTCACCAAGAAATACAATCCTTGAGGCAATCCCACCACTCTATGAACAAACAAAGCAGCATGCACCTCGGCATCCCATGGAAGAGCCCGGAATGGCAAGGCTAGCGGCCTTCTTTGCCTCCCTCCACCCTGGCAACCTGAAGGAAGACAATGCAACAGAATCTGATAAAATGCATCTCTCTCAATTTTTGTAACTCCATCCATATCAACAGCACTCCTTCGCTTCCTAACAACTTCCCTCATACTTAACCCCTTATACAAACCCTCTCCACAAACACCACTCCTCTGAAACGGCTCAACCAAGAACTTATCTCCCAATGTCAAAGGCTTCTTCACAGCCTCAGCAGTCCTATAAATAACATCCCAACACACATGCTCTTTGCTAAGGGAGTTAGGTTTCCCCTTCCACTCCAACTTATCAAACCCCAATATAGCTTCACTTAATTCCTTCCAATTAATATCAAATCCACCAACCCCATTCGGATAAACCAGCATCACACAATCAGGATGCTCAAACTCAATTTCTGGAATCTTCCCTCTAACAGCACGCGATGGAATCTCAAAATCAGGGAAAACATGAAGCCCCATGAGAGTCTTCAACTCCTCACACCCCAAGGTATCCAAAACCTTCACATCCCAACCAAGACTCGCAGCAGCCATGGCAACTGCCCCAATGGCATGACCGACATCATGGTTACAGTACCTGAATTGAATAAACCATTAATTTCGTCCCTATTTTATTCTCTCCTAAGATAATGAATTTTGCCTTGTCTAAATAAATTTCCCCGTAAGTACTTCTAGAAAAAGAAAAAATAGAAAACTGAATTAAACTTCTCCATGATGCACAAGCAAAAATCAAGATGAACTCTTGGAGAAGCTAAATGAAGAGATCCTACAGATTAATATATGCATAAACTATGTCAAGCTTATTGAAAAAGATAATTTTTTTTTATAATTACCTTCTCTAGAAATTTGAAGAAAAAAAAATTAACAAAACAACATCTTCACAAACTTCGATGACAAACTTGAACAATGTTTTAAGACTTAAATGACCACTCAACATAATGTGTAATATTTATAGCACTACTACTACTTAAACATTTTTTGAAAGGGGGATAATTTAAGAACAAAAAACTGGTAGTACCTGAACGCCCGTTCCCCGTACTTCCAAGCCTCACGCCAGAAAACCGAGGACAACCCAACAAGAAACGAATTGGGTGGAAAAAACTTAGGGAAAAACCCAGATGGGATTTGCGCTCTGAGTTCCAAAGAATGCTCCTTTGGGGCATAATGAGCGACAAAAGCGGAATCGGAGATAGAGGGTATGGGTGGGGCAACGATGTAGGCTTCAGTGGGGTGCAAATTGCCGCTACTTGGGTTAACCCTGAGGGACCAAGTGGAGAAGCCGGTGGTTTTCCAGGCGGAGAGGGCAAGGGAATCGAAGAGGAACTGGGAAACCGTGGATTGGGAAATGGGGTGGGGAGAGGGGAGAGAAAGGAAGAGAGAGTGGTAAAGCGGTGGTTGATACGGTGGTTGTGGGTGGAGAAGAGAGATGAGAGGGGCGGAGAGGTATCTACGAAAAGGGTTGGGCTGGTTGGCCCAGTCGAGGCCGTGAGGCCCCCGAGCGTAATGGTTGAAGTTGTGCTTGGTTTGGTTGTGGTATTTGAGAACGTGGGAGAGTTTGTGTTGGTTGAGGTTGTTTTGAGGATGTTGTTGTTGTTGGGGGGTGGAAGAAGATGTTGAAGGAGAAGATGAAGATGGAGAAGATGCAGAAGAAGAGAATGAAGGTGTCATGGGATGGGAATGGGAGAATGAGAGAGTGAAAGAGGTTGAAGGAAGAAAATGGAGAAGTGGTGGTGATGGGGTGGTGAGGTTTCTGAGAGGGTGCGGTGATGGCATCTCTTAAAAGCTGAGAGTGAGGGAGAAAGATGGGAAATGGAATGAAGAAATTGTGTGCAATGGAACTTCATTCTAGAGTTTTCAGTAGTTCTATACAGAGGAAGAAAATATCAGTGTCACTCGCACTTATGTCTAGTTAATATTAAAAAAAAAAATCTGGACAAATTCAAGTAGCATTAGGACGGTATTTATGTGAAAGTGTGAGAATTATAAAACTTCACTTTTGTCATTACATTATAACATGAATGCCTGATAAGGAGTATAAGAATGTAAGTAGCAAATGCAAAAGTTAGCATATTGAAAAAGAATAATGTGAATATTTAAGAGACAACGATCAATTTAGATTTGAGACAATGCAAACTATTTATTTTCTAAAAATTAATATGATCAAACTATCATATTATATTTCCTAGCTCAAACTATCATTACTAGTCTCATTCCATTCGTATGACTTTAATATCTAAAAACAAGATGGTTTTCTCACTAGTACCATCATTGAATATGTAGATATTTATTTTTTCACACTACATCAAAATGTTACAATACCTTATTTCATCCCATTGCTCAAAGTTGAATTTTTGAGAGTGTTATTATCATCTAGGATAGCCTCACAGATAATTTTTCTCGATGTGATCTATTGCGTATTGTAGTGATCCAAGAAGCAACATAGGACTTGTGCCCGTGCCCAAGGAGGATGGTGCACAGTTGGGTTGGTCGCATTGGATTGTTGTTCTCCTGGGCCAAAGATGGGTGATTTGTTGTTAGGGGGCTTTTTCCTGCACCTCAAAACATTTCTTTTGTACCTCCAAAACTTTTTTTATTTCTAATTTTGTCCAAGTTAAAAGTTAAATCAAGAAAAAGAAAGAGCAGTAAAAAAATTATTACTTGCACTGCACCCCTGCACAGCCAACGAATCTGGGCATGCACCCCAAAGATTCTTTGATTCTTTGACCTACAAAACACATTTAAAAGGTTCTCTTTTTTCCGCTTCCTCCCCCCTCCTTCTTTTCCTCCTTCTTTGCCTTCATTTGTTCATTTGTGGAGAAGATCATCGAGCAGCAGCAAGCACCAACCCAAGAGGAGTCTGTGTCGACACTGAGAGCCACCCTTCCCTGCAGTTAATCCACACGTCTTCTTCCAGTTAAGTTTTCTCAAATTTGTAATGTTTTTTCGTGTTTACGGTGATTTATGAACCTATATTTTTTTTTTTTTTGTTTTTATTGTGTTATATATATATATATATATATATATATATATATATATATATATATATATATATATATATATATATATATATAATCATTCCATCTGTGCCAAAAAGGGGCTCCTAAAATTTTTTTGTGTTATGAAACAGAATACAGAAGTCGTTTCATGTTTTCTAGAAACGGATTACAAAAGCCATTTCTTAAATTGTTTATGTGAAACGGATTACAGAATTCGTTTCATGTTTTTTATAAACGGATTCTGAAAGTTGTTCCGTATTTTTTGCTTTTTTTTATATGAAACGGATTGCGTAATCCGTTTCTACACTTTCAGAAATGGAATTTGAACTCCGTTTTGTAAAATTTTTGTTGTTATTTCTGAAACGTATTTTGCATTTATATGCAACGGATTACGTTAAATAAGTTTGGACATATTTCTTCACTCAATTTTTGATGTGGTTAGATACTGTTTATATTAATGGATTGGTTTCAAATAGTTTTTGGAAAATTTTTAACCGAAAAATAATTAGTATTTAATTTTTTAAATACACTCTTAATCAGTTGCAGGTTGTTCTTCACAAATGTTATGGATTAAGAATCAAATAGTAGAGTATAACTTCTACTAGAGTAATATTCTTGCTCTATGTTATAATAATATTGTAATTAGTCTTTCTATAAATCTAATATTGTATTATAGAGTTAAGCACATTAAAATTAACTAATTAGAGATCATATTCAACTAGGTATTGTTGATTTAAAATTTATACCGAGACGATTAATCGGCTTATATATTTACAATTTTTTTATGAAAAAAAAATTAATTGTTTGAAGACGTTATTGATATGACTCATGAGAAAATATGATTAATTTTAAGTGTGCAAAGTAACTACAAGATTTGTTATTTACATTGGTCATACAATTTGTTTTGAATGTGTTAAAGTGAAGTAAGTTGAACGTCTTCCAGTCTTTAAAAAATCTAAAAATTATCTTCCATTCAAATATTCTGTGTTAATTAATGTATCTCACTTTTAATAAAAATATTAGGATTCAAAATAAAATATATTTTTTATTTAATTTTTATTAAATTCAACTATTTCTCTCTAGCTATGATATTTTTAAATAACTTTTTGAAAAATAAATGTAATTATAAAAATAAATTAAACTAAATGATAATTAAACTTTAAATTAGATAAAAAACAAAAACGAAATGGCTAGGACACGAGGAAATTTATATTGGATTGTAAAATTTCAAACTTTGAATTATAGATATGGCTAGGACACGAGAAAATTTATCTAGACGTGGTTCACATGATGCACCCGAAAGTTCCACACAGGGTGCTGCACGAAAGAGACTAACAACTTCAACTCGTAGAAGGGGTCAGCACGAGGTTAATGTTGTTCAGGATGATGTTGTTGAGCATGAGGTTTCTGATGTTCCTCAGGACGAGGAGCAGGGGATTGATAACGATGGTGCAGGATTTCTAGGTGGTCCGTCTGATACATCTTTATTGACTCGGTACCAGGATCATGTTGCACGCATGATATGGGATGGTCAGGTAAGTAAGAAGTTTTCATAAATGTTTAATTTTATTGTTGTTATGTATTTTTATTCTTTTTTGTTTCTTTTATGTTAGGATCGAGTTGTGAAAATAGTCTCCCATATTAAAAAAGTGAAGAAATTAGGACGTCCTCACCCTTCTGTTTTCCCCTTTGTGGTAGCTTCTGGATTATCGCCTCTATGCGATATTTTATATGAATATACCGATCTTGGGTTAGTATTAGGTTTCGTGGAGAGATGGCATCCCGAGACTAATACTTTTCATCTAACCATTGGGGAGATGACCATCACTTTAGATGACGTCTGGTCGCTCCTCCATCTTCCCATCACTGGACATTTTTGCTCCACTGAAAATCTTGAATATGAAGATTCAGTTGAGATTTTGTGACACTTCTTGGTGTTGATCGGGCCATGGCTTGTGAGAAGCTGAATCAAAGTCGGGGTGCACAGATCAAACTTAGCTGGTTGAGAGAGTTGTATGATAGCTGTTGTGATAACGAGTTATGGGAGTTTGCTGCATGTGCATATCTTTTGTACCTTGTAGGGTGCACGATATTTGCTAATAAAAGCGCCACCTATGTTCGTACACATTATCTCGAGCTATTTAGAGATCTCCCGACATGTCGTAGATATGCTTGGGGAGTTGCTGCTCTTGTCTACTTATATGAGCAGCTAGGAGATGCCAGCTTTGCAAATACAAAACAATTAGTTGGATATCTACCTCTTCTACAGGTACCCATTTATATTACATTTTATTCAATGTTTTACTTGTTTTTTGTTTTATATCACAATAGTTAAATGAAATGTTATTTGATACAGGCTTGGATATACGAGCACTTCCCTACATTGGGAAGGAAGCAATTATAGGATACATATGTGGAGACCGAACCCCGTGCCATACGTTATGTCACTGGACGCGCTATTTCCGCTATAACTGAAGGCACAATTGCTTGGGATCGCACGCATGAGTTATTGCAGATGGCTCGTAATGGCGTTGAAGAGGAAGAGACTAGAGGAGGACATAGAGTTCGAGGTCGACGACCATCTACGTCTGGATAGTCGATTTACTATTTATTTGTATTTGATGTTACAATTTACATTTTTATTGGATTTTATATTAATTTATTTCATCTATATATGGGATTTTATATTAAGTTATAATGTTAGTAATAAGGCCAAAATATATATGTCCCTTGGCCAGAGGAGTTAGAATTTTATATATTAGTAAAATAATTACAAACTACAACAGTCAAATATTTAATACAATTAACAAATATCAGTCTTCCATGAGATCTACATAACTACGATCCACTACGTGTAAATCTAGGAATGCCTGCATCCTATCTCTATAAAATGATGCCCACCCTTTTGCCTTTGGGTAACAATTGCTAGATGATATGATATTCACTGTCGGTAATGGACAACCTTCTTGTAGACGAACCTGTAAATATGCAATTAGTCAATAAAGAAATAAATTTCTTTTAAAAAAATTATCTGTATATATATATATATATATATATATATATATATATATATATATATACACACACACACATATATACCTGCACAAAATGAGAACTGTAAACATGTCCGATACAAATTAGTCGATGTTGACTTTGCGAAATAGGTGGGGATGTACGAAGTGGGAATATCGTCAAATTCTGAACTGATCACAAGCACACGAGGATTACATTATATCGATTAGCAATCGCATACCCCATGTCTGGTATAGTCATCCACTTGTCTCGATTAGCCTGTATATAATTAATTAGATTATAATAAAACAAAATCATAAAAAACTTTTAATACATAAATTTCAACATTAGTGTGTAGAAGTTATACCCCTGATAGTGAATGAACTAGCAAAGACTTTCTCAGTTCTTCCAGACAATCATAGCCTCCAAATAATGTTGCATATTCATCTCGCCATTGACTAAGTTCTTTGTATAGATCATGTCTGATTAGAGGCCATGACTCCTCACCCATACCCAACAATGCAACAATGCATCTATATCCACAATGACCATCCGCCACAACATCTACAACATCCAGTATATAAGGATGAAAAACATGATTGAACTGTTCTAGCATGGGTATTACTTTTTCTTGAATTACACCTTTGGTCTTCAGGTTGTTTTCTATTTTTGCAACACATGTGTCTTGTCTTGATGACTCAATGAAGGCGTCCACATGCTCAAAATATGAGGGATCACGTTTGGTTGACTTCTTTGATCGATGACTCTTAGGTGCACCTTTCGTCTTAACTTTACTCGATGACGATAACATTGATGTCATTGAAGGGCAAACTATGTCAAGTAATTTATGTTTGATGGTGACTTTTCCTACAATGTCAACTTCTTTGAAAAGATTAAGCAGTAGATCAATCTCCCTCTGAATAGATAATTGCCCTTCGGATTGTGAAGACGACACATTTGAGAAGCTCAACCTGGTCCACATGACATGAATTTCTTGGAGAGGAATCATCCCAAGATCATATCGTGTTAATTAACACACACATGGAAGATCATAAGTTTGTTTGAGAATGCAACCACAACGACTAGTATCAAATCCAATCTTCTTTACTCTTTCCAACTCTGGAGCAAGGAGTTCTAAGGCACATCTAGAAATATTTCCCACTAATCTTCTATAACTCAATGCCTTGTAAGAGTCAGTGATCAGATTTATACTTCTTTCAAAAGACGCCTTAATTTTGTTATGTTGCAAGATAATAATGTTGTGAATTCCATCCCAACACGAACAAAGGTCTCCCATACTACTTCCAAGAACTTTCTTTAGACTCCAGTGAGCAGACTCAACCCTAATACAATTTATACAAGGAAATCATATAAACCATTAATAAAAAAAATTAATTAATAGCAAAATGCAAACATACCTATTTGATGTTGTATTTCCTAAATGCATAACTTTGTTCGTCCATGCCTTCACAAAGAATTTCTTGTAAGGAAAGATCCACGAGTCATTAACATATTCAAAGAATACAGGCCATGACTGGCAAACAAGCTCAAGACGATTAACACAATCATTAAACTTTAATTCATCTTCACAGTCCATGACATTCTCCCAGGCTTGCAGTACAACATCCCATGAATCAACAGAATTCACTAACATTTTGCACTTTTCCTGCACATTTTTTTGAATATGGAAATGACATAAAACATGATAACACTCAAGGAACACAATGCCAACAACATTCATTAGAGCCAGATCCCTATCGGTTACAATGACTTGTGGACCACCCTCAGACGTCATAAACATACCTCTTAGCCTTTCAAGAGCCCAAATGAAATTATTTTGCTTTTCACTAGATAAAAATGCAAACGCGACTAAGAAAGTTAATCTTGTTGAGGTCACACCAACAATCTCAAGCAATGGCAACCAATATTTGTTGGTTTTGTAAGTACTATCCATTAAGAACACAATATTGAATGAATTTAACAACTTCACAGCATCAGGATGGGTCCAGAACATATCGCTAACCACATCAGATTCATCAAGACATCTACTAAAATGGATGTAGTGATCACGTTCCAACATCAACATTAACTGTTGTAACTCAGTCCTTGAACCTCTTACTGAACGTTTGTACCTATATCTTGCATTATACACTTGCTTTAGAGTTGTAACATTACACTCATCTTTTTCTTTGAGAGTGAGAAGTATATTTGCAGGTTTTACTTGACTTTTAGTCATATCAACAAGCAACAACTGTTCAGTAGACTTCAACATACCCGCATAGGAATGACCAACTAGAGTAGATGAGACATCGTGATTATGGTAACCACATTTTACGTTCAACACCCATCCCTCCCCTTGAGAGATGGGTCTCCCTCTCAATCTAAAGGGACAATCACATTTTCTTGTCCCAGATAAACTCGGTTCTGCATCACATTTGTATTTTCTATATTTTCCACCTCTTTCACAACTTAATAATACATGGGTCTTTCTTCCTGGTTGTCATTATATTTATCTGATCTTAGAATAATAACAACAAATCCAAGATTATAAGCAATCCCTCTAACCCACTTAATTAAATCTTCACGTGTTGGCAAGATATCATCGGTTGTAAAATGAGATGTATAATCTTGTTCGCAGATATCATGAACAAAATCAGAAAAGTCTGACATGAGACTACAATTTAGTTGAGAATCCACTTAAGAATCCATTTAAGAATCCAAGAAACTCAAATAACTAAAATGATGATCTTCCATAATGAGCTATAATAAAAAAATAAAATATTTTAATACGTCAAACAACCCCATCTAGGGCAACCACATAATAACAAATAAGAATATTAAAAAACAATGCAACAGGTATCAGAGAAAAGAATGCAACACGACACCTCAATCGAGTGTCTCACCTATTACACGACACACATTACATATGCAAAGTAAAGTTCTCGTACAGATCCAAAGTTCTCAGACAAACACGAAGTGATACAGAAATTTTGCCAACGTTTAATCAATTTCAAAACTGTTTCGGTCAATTCACATTCAAAAACTCACATTGAAAACTGATTGCATGGTGGTGATATTCAAAACTGATTGCATGATTCACATTCAAAAATTCACCTCACTCAAGCACACAATATACACTCACTCACAAACTCGCACACACCACTGCACTCACTCACCAATACAATAAATCCACATTCAATACCAACACACTAAATCCACAATCAACACGCACATAAACACATAAGCAACATTATTCTATTTTATAACGAAAACAAAAGATTATGGTTAATAAAACGTCAAGAACCCTTCATTAAAAATTTCAAAAACTGCATTTAAAAATTCAAGAAACGGAATACGTGATCCGTTTCAGAAAAGTATGAAACGGATCCCAAAATTCGTTTGAAAAAAAAATGAAACTTTATGAAATGGATTTTGGAATTCGTTTCATACTTTTCTGAAACGGATCACGTATTCCGTTTCTGAAAAAAAAAATTAAAATTTGTGAAACGGAATTCGTAATCCATTTCAAAAAAGTATGAAACGGATTCCAAAATCCATTTCATAAAACAAAGACATGGAAACTTATGAAGCAGATTTCGAAATCCGTTTCATACTTTTCTGAAACGGATTACAAATTCCGTTTCACAAATTTTAAATTTTTTTTTCCAGAAATGGAATACGTGATCCGTTTCAGAAAGTATGAATCGGATTCCAAAATTCGTTTCATAAAGTTTCATGTTTTTTTTCAAACGGATTTTGAAATCCATTTCGCTTTTTCTTGAAACGTATAACGAAATCTGTTTCACAGAATAAAAAGGAAAAAAAATGCAAAACTAATATTAACATTCCAACCATTCAAATCAAATTCGAAGAGGCTAACCTGCAGAAAAGATAAGAGGAGAGAATGGAGGACCTTCAAGCACAGGGAACTCACAAGAAACACCTTCAAGCACAGAAGAGAATGGAGGACAGTGACAATGAGAGAATAAAGAAGAGAGCTTTCAAAAATAAAATTAATGAAAGTGAACACACAAACCTCGGACCAGGGACCACCACGAGAGAATGAAGCAGAGAAAATTAAAATGAAGGCAGTGGACCACAATGAGAATGGAGAAGAAACAGAGAACAAACAGGAAGAAACAGACATAATGAAGGTATGAAATAATTTCGGGGTGCAGAGACAAGTTGACGCAGTAAATTTCATTTACTACTCTTCCACCGTTTTCACTCACTTTCACCTACAAATTAATTAAGGCTATAATGGTAAATTTGGGGGGTACTGAAGAAGCCTTAGAGGTGCAGGGAGAAGGCGTCTGTTGTTATTGGATTGTGGATGTTGGAGGGAGTTGGACTTATATGTTTGACTTGGCCCAAAAAGGTGTTAAGGTTTATGTAAAAGGATTGTCACTCTCCACACGGTATAAATGTCTCATTTCATTATGTGTTTCAATTGGATAAAAATTCCAATTTGTTAGGGGATCAAAATTCTAATTTTGCCGTTGGGACTAAAAAATATATTTAACCCACATCCACTTCATTTGTTAGGAAATTTATTCTTGCACCCTCATGTTTTCTTATTGCACCTCTATAAGTAAGGTAAAAAGTCAAACTAGTCCTTATCTTCTTCTCTCATCCCCACAACATATCCATACTTTCCTCCACCACCCCATTTTCTTCTTCCCCCTCCACTTCCACCATATCTTCTTCTTCCACCTCTAACTCCACCTCATCTTCTCTCACCTCCATCTTCACCTTCATGTATGATATTCTCTCATAACCAACTATTATACCCTTCCTGCGCACCAACATTTCTTGGAAAATTCATTTCCCTTGCTTCCCATAGACTTACTAGTAACCCACCAACTCGACAAAGCCTTGGATAAGAGTACTCTTACTAAGCTCATGTTAAAGACTTATGGAAGAACGAAACTTTTTTACTCTCACTCGACAAATCCCTATGGGTAAAAGAACAATTATGGCTTTACAACTATCACAAAATTCATAGTGTCCCACCACATATGTATGCTCATTCATGCAATATATAATCACATCATCAATACATCTCAACTCATCATGATATCATATCATGCCACATCATACCATTCCATACATACGCACATATACTTCTCATCATGACACACATAAATCAACAATCACATGATTATCCGCATTCATGATCAATAACACGCAAGCACATCAAGACTTCATCATCACATGTATCACAACACATTGATATCATGCAATACTCATCATTGTATTTAACATACACCAATCATCAGGCCCAACATCCAATATATTGCAAATAAAGTCTATCACAATCTATCACAACAAAATATTAACACAATACAACCATGAAAAACTAGCAATCATGCGTAACAATATCTTCAACTACAAACCTTAAAACTAATATCACACTGTTCAAACTAAAGAACAACATGTTATGAACCAACTATCAAAATTCCAGCTCAATATGACGATTAACGAACTGGGAGATGCAATTTTACGAAAACTGCACATGCGAGAAAATCAATGATGCATGGCACCCATAAACTAGAGACCTAGCGCGCAATGGTAGGAAACCAACGCCTGACGGAACCAAACCCCGAGACTCGGGACCTGGCGAAAAGAAGCCAGCGCCTGGGGGTCCATGTTGTGTAAAGAAATACAAGAAACAACGTAATTACACCTACTTTGGTCATTTTAAAGACATACAATTGTAAAGGAACATCAAAACTCATTCATCATACACCAAACTTCATAGAATTTCATTCCTTGCTTCCCAACCTTCCACTTCATGAACCTAACTCACCATTGCAACACACCAATTCAATTAATTGCTAACCCAACCACTCATTGATACAACATCATGAATTTTTACTGAATTTGTACTACACCGAAAAAACATTTAATATAACATTTGCACACCATAAGCCATCTAATTTTATCTTCATAAAGTTTTAACCCGATTTGACCAATGTTCACTCCAAAACAAATTCTCAACTTCAATTCAATTTCAACAAAAAAACTTAACCCATTTTTCTCTTTTGCATCATTCCTCTAATTCTCAATATCAAAAATTAAGAAAATTATCTTAGATGCCATATGCCCAGTTCATAGCCATCCACTCATTATCATCAACGTTAAAATCAACATGCCACATGTAGTGAATTTTTTCATCTCATTTGAACACATATTCAACACAACCAATCTACAAGGAATTTGTTCAACTTACCATCAATAGTCTCCTTCTCCACCAAAAATCAATTCCATAAAATGAAAATAAACTGAACATAACTATTACCTCCACCATATTATCATAATTTTGCAAAATGACAAAAATAATAAACCCATTAACACCATGAACACATACACATAGTAGTAAAAATTCGTCCTATTAAAATTTTCACTCATTTCATCAAGGTTAACCATTCTCAAGGCAATGAAACATCACATTACGCCATACTCCATCACCAAACAATGCAAAAAAAATCAGAATAAAGTATTTTCCCTTACAGTTCCATTGTGAAAAGCTAAACCCCAAACACACGTTCACACTAGAATCAAAGAGAACAAGGCTTAACACCCTTTAACCGAAATTCCTGCAATGAGACCACCTTAGCTTTGTTCTACCCTTTCCTTACTCTTCACATTCACACAAGGAATTATGCTCTCACTTTTTCTCCCCAAATCTCATGTTTCCTTTCTCTCTCTCTCTCAAGTCCCAAATTTTTTAACTTAGATAAAAACTCTTTGTTTACCCTTCATAGGCAATAAAAATAATAATAAAATTTATTTTCTTGGATTGCACAATTTTTCTTAAGCTCGTACCATACAATGCATCTGCCTCAAGTTGCCACCTCCCAAGGCACCATGAAGTTTACCAAAAATTATACACACATAAACAACGTAATCATCTCTACACGATTATAAAATAGGGTAAAAAATAATATTTGTTTCAAATGCACACATAAGGAATCAAACCAATGACCAATAACTCATGACAAGACTCTAACTAGTTGAAATGCTCTTCACATTTGTTTATGACCTTACGTATTAATTCAATTAATATTCCTCACATCCAATTATCCCTTATAAATATAATTATTTTTCCCGGGTCTTATAACCTCCTCCTTCATCCCCATCATTTTCACAAGTGTCCATTAAAACAAATGGAAATATCATTATAACATGAAGTGTAAGGAAGAATATGAAAATCAATTATGAAAGACGTGAAATGTAAGTTAAGGATTTCACAATATGTGTGCACTCCGGATTGTACAATCCAGAACTTAATTATACATTACAAAGTGTACAATTCGAAATGTAAATTTGCATTAAAGATTATACAATCCAAAATGCAAATTTGCATTACGGACTATACAACCCAAAATGTAGATTTGCATTACGAACTGTACAATCCGGAATGTAAGTTTGCATTGTGCATTGTACAATCATAAATGTAATTTTGCATTACGGATTGTACAATCTGAAATATCTATGAATTGCAGAATCCGAAATTATAATTACAGCAGATGTATAATTGGAATTTAAAAAAATATATGGATGCGAGAAGAAATTCTCCATTTGTTATAGGAGTGACAAAATGGGTTAAGCCCAATGGGTTGGCCCGACAATCCTTTTTAGCCCGACCCGTCAGCTTGTTTTGGCTCGGCCCATCCAGCTCATTAATATGATGGAACAAAATACGGATCAACTTGATTGTCCTTTTTTAAAGTTAAAAATTAAAATTAAAATAATATAAAAAATTAACTTTTCTATATTATATTTTTTAAAAGATTAAATATATATAATAACATTTACAAATTAAATTTCAATCGTTAATTACAATAAAATAATTTAACATGTAAATGTAATAATTATTTTAATTTATTTAATTAAAAATATTTACTAATTAATTAAAAGTTTAGAAAATATTTTACATGAATATATATATTTTTAATATAAAATATTCATTTATATGTATATATAAATAATTCTTAAAAATAAAAAATTATAAAAATTTAAAACAAATTAAGAAAAGAAAGTAACGGACATCACTGTACATGTATAAACAAGGCAACTTCTTCTTATATACTTTCACATATTATTTCTTGTATCGTCATATAAATATAATTTCGATTTAACCCATTCTTAATCATAGAATCCAAAAGTAAAAAATAACTTCTTTTTTGTCAAAAGTGATTTTTGGATTGTACAATAAAAAAAAATCAAAAATAACTTTCCGTGTATATAATCTAAAAACTATTTTATTTTAAATCATTTTAAACTTTTATATTTTTAGTTTCTAAATACTACAATTCAAAAGTTGTTTTTATTTTCACATTCTAAACCCTAAACACAATCTAAAAGGAGAAAATGAGAAGTTCTAGGAATGCAAAAGGAAGAAACTGTTATCAAATATACTAATTACAAAAACTAAAGGAATGTTTCATCTATCCGTTATCAAATATACTAATTCATATATAATTTGTGTTTCTCCTAAATATATATTTATCTGGTAGGAACAATACACATATAAAGTACACGTATACCTTTCCAGAAACCTCTCTACTGCTGGGGTTTTTTGGGTGTCAACAAATAACATGAATAGTTTACTCTATATAAAACCTTTATGTTTGAACTATCAAAATGCACCAGTGGTCTAGTGGTAGAATAGTACCCTGCCACGGTACAGACCCGGGTTCGATTCCCGGCTGGTGCACATTTCAATGGTGCTGTAATGAGTCGATTACTTTCATCTTCTAAAACATTGGATGATTAATATTCTTCTGAGCACTTTTTTTTTTTCCACTCATACTTATTATTAACATTGGATGATTAACATTAGAAGTGATATTTTTTATATGAAAACCTTAATTAAATACGCTTCGAAACGGGATCTATTGTATCATTAAACGTTGTCTTACTTAATTTTTCTTCTGCCCACTTTTTTATCTATAAAATATAATGTTATTTTTAAGAATTTTCTTTAAAAATGTTTTTTTAACTATTTTTTCTCAAATTTAAAATTTTTGACCAATTTAGTCATTTCTCTTTAAAAATGCGTGAATTTAGTTTTTTTTACCAAATTTTGTTAAGTTCATTTAACATTTTAAACAAATTTTATGATAATATTTGAGTTAACATTGAAGCGAAATTGTGTTAAACAGTGTAAACAACTCAACAAAATTTAAACAGAGACTGAATTCAAAATTTAATTAAACTTTAGGGACAAAAAATATATTTAACCCTATATATAATTAATAATATTAAATGGCTAAAAAGTGTCAACAAAATAAATAATTTTTCTAATTTTTTATACAATAATTCACTTTATCACACTAATAGTAAAAGTCCATGTATTAGTCCATGTGCTTGTATGATAATAAAAAATAATTAAATTGTTATTATTTTTGTTATTTATAACGATATATAGAAATGTCAAAATGAGTTTTAACCGTGAGCTACTTTGACATGTCCAATGATATATAAAGAGATATACTCTTTTGTGTTCACATTTTGTTATTTCAATTTTATCCTTTATTATTTTAAAAATTAATTATTTTATAAATAATTTACTTTTAATCGTTATTCTAAAAATTTCTATTGTCTTAAACCGTTATTTTAAAAACTTATTTTGTATACATATTTTATTTTTCTAATTTTACATTTAACAATTATTTTTATTGATTATATATTTTTAATTGATCTTAATTTAAATTTCTATAAAAATTAAAAAATGCGAATACATAGGCGCGACAACACCTTATTATTACTAGTTGTAATTATGAAATTAAATATAATTTTTTTAAAATTTTATTGTTGATCATTTTTATTTGTTTTGTAAAGAAAATTTGAATAAGGAAATATTAAGTGATCAAATGAAAAAATAATTAAATCTAAAGAAACGATCACTTAAAAATTATATTAATAAAATAATTATTTTAATTTAAACAAAATATTTAATGGTAAAATCAGAAAATAAATAAGAGAGGAATTTTTATATAGAGGTAATTGATGCAAGAACCTTGGTGGTGATTTGGCAGATTTGGTTGGGTGCTTGAACACAAACCAAAACACAACCTGAGAAAAAGCACAACAATTTCACTCAGTTAGGCAAAAACTCTGAACCTTCTCAAACTAAAAACCACAATTCATTGAGTTACTTATTTTTTTCTTCTCACTTTTTAATATTAGGTTTAATCAAAGCTTCCGTTTTCGTTATAAAATTTTAATTGAGTTCTTAACTTTTAAATTATTTTAATTGGTTCCTATTTGTTAAAAATTTGTTTTAATCATTGACGATGTTAATCGTGTATAACGTGTCAGCTCGTGATTTTTATTATTTTTTTTACTTTTTTTTTCTTACAAAAATATATGACACATGTCAAATTAAGATTTTACTACGTGTTAGCTTGTGATTTTTTTTTCTTTTTAAAATTGTCATGTGTCAAAATATGGTTCTACCACGTGTCAATTAATTATGTGAAAAATCTCGATTTGGTCCTTATATTTGTTATTTTGTCTCACTTTAGTCTTCATCTCTTTGTAAACTGAAGTATTTTCATCCCTTCCAAACTGAGACCAAATTTAACTTTTATATCAATATTATAATAGATAATTTTAACCAAATTAATTTTATTTAATTTTTAATTTTGCATTGAACTTTATTTAAAAATTTTGTTTTAATAATTTCTAAACAACTTTATAAATTCAAATATAAAATTTTAAAATAGTTTTATATAAGTTACAAAATTCAATGCAAAATTTAAATTTAAATAAACTTAATTTAGTTAAAAAATATCCATTATAATAAAAATATAATTATAATATTAATATAAAAGATAAACTTGGTCTTAATTTGGAGGGACGAAATTACTCCACTTTAAAAAACATTATGACTAAATTGAGACAAAATGACAAATACAGAAACCAAATTGAGATTTTTCACATAAATAATTGACACGTGGTAAAACCATATTTTGACACGTGGTAGTTTTTTTAATTTAAAAATTTTAAAAAATTAAAAAATCAAAAGTTGACACGTGACAAAACCCTAATTTGACACGTGTCAGCTGTTTTTTCAATAAAAAAATAAAAAAAAACACGAGTTGACACATGACACACAGTTAACGTCGTCAATGATGCCTTAACGGAAAAGACCAAATTGGAACAAATTTTCAAAAATAGGACCCAATTGGGATAACTTAGAAGTTGATGACCCAATTGAGATTTTGTAACGAAAACAGGGACCTTACCTTCCATGTGATTAAACCTTAATATTATTGCCTTTCAATTACTCCAAATGAAAAAAGGGTAAAACCTTTAATTGGTGATTCATTGTTATTATTATTTTATTCTTTTTCATAATGTATGGTATCATATTCACTAAGGGGATTCATTCCAAATGCAATCCCATACGTGCATGATGCATGATAATGTTAGAGGATGACATACAACAATTTACAAGATTACATCCTCATATTTCAGTTTTTTTTTTTGTGCGCACGTAATTTAGTCATTTCTCCTTATTATGAAAACAATGTAATAAAAATCAATAACACAAATAAAATTTTATTATGGTTATAATAAAAAATTATTACTTTTAAAAATACTATTAAAAAAATAAAATTAAATCTCCATGTAAATAAATTATTTTTCACCTACATATTAAATTTATTTTCATACCAAATAAATGTATTGTGTTATTCATTCTTTTATAAATATTTTTTTTTAATTTCAATCATTCAATAAAGTTTATAAAAATAAGGTTTAATCTTGTTTTTGGTCCCTATTTTCGTAGCGAAATCTCAATTTGGTCCCTCTATTTTTTTCCATCTCAATTTGGTCCCTATTTTGGAAATTTGATCTCAATGTAGTCCTTTCCGTTAGTGGTACAGTAACAGTGTTAAATGAGGTGTCACGTGTCAATTTCTCAATTTTTTTTGAATTTCTTTTTTGAATTTAAAAAAAAAAAAATTTGCCATGTGTCAAGCTATCATCGTGCCACATGACAGTGACAAAGTGATGTGACAGTGACAATGACATGTGTCACTTATGTCATTTCCACTTTCTCAATTTCATCCCTTTAATTTAATTTTTGTCTTAATTCAATCCCAATTTTGTAAAAATTTAACAATTTTGTCACTCTTCAAATTGAAATCAAATTTAATTTTTATATAAATGTACACAAATATTTCTATCAAAATTGATATTTCAAGTAAATATTTTTAACAAAATTAAGTTCATTTAATTAATATTTTACATTTAACTTTATTTAAAATTATTTTAAAGTTGTTAATAGAAAATAAATTCATAAATAATCTAGTTCATGTAACAATAAAAAATATATAAACTTAAAATTTGAAAATAAAGTTGAATGTGAAACATAAATTTAAATAAACTTAGCTATGTTAAAAATATATAATAAAAATATCAATTTGAATAAAAATATCAAATTTAAGAAAAATATTTGTATAACATTTATATAAAAAATAATTTTTGTTTCAATTTGGAGAGGGACGAAATTGGACTATTTTTACAAAAATAGGGACTAAATTGAGATAAAAATTAGAATATAGGGACCAAATTGAGACTGAGAAAATGACACCTGACATAATAGTGACACTTGTCATTGTCATTGCCACATCACTCTATCACTGCCACGTGGCACGATGACAGCTTGACAAGTGACAATTTTTTTTTTAATTTAAAAAATAAAAAAATAAAAAAAAAATGAAAAAAATATAAAAAAAAATCAAAAAATCGAGGAACTGACACGTGACACCCCATCTAACGCTGTTATTGTATCACTAACGGAAAAGACTACATTGAGATCAAATTTCCAAAATAGGGACCAAATTGAGATGGAAAAAAAATAGAGGGAGCAAATTGATATTTCGCTACGAAAATAAGGACCAAAGGCATGATTAAACCTAAAAATAAATTTAAATAATTTATATATTATTTTATATTACTTTTAACAATAGGAACATTTTGATAATTTAACTTTTTTTATCTATTAATAGTTTTTTTAATATGTCACACCAGTGAATTCATTCATAAACTTTCATAAATTTCACTCTCTAATCCATTCTAGAATCACTCTCAAATATCTTAAAAGAAAAACACCAATTTCACCCTCTAATCCTTCAAATCTCTTTCTCTCCCTTTCCCTCAAATCATTTATCCCAAAGAAACACAGGAGATTATTTTTTAAGATGTTTCTTTAAAAATGTTTTTAACTCTACTTTTTCTTCAAAAGAATAAAAACTATGTAAAGCTAAAAAACATATCACATATGGAAATTAGTTTACAAATAAATACCTAAGTGAACCTAAGTCCTAGTCCATGTCATGGTCAATCACCAAGTAATCGATATATTATTCATTTTAGAGATGGAAATTCCGTCATGATTTTATCATAAAAAAACATAAAGTAGAGAGAAAAAAAATATTTAAATCGCTTTTGGCTTCCACTTCTAAGTGGTGTAAAATTATTAGTTATGATAATAATGCATGTGTTTATATTTAATACAATATAAGAAAAAAAATATACTAACAAAATTATTTTATTACTTATCTTGCTTTGTTGATAAATATTTAAAAAAATTGTTTTTTAGCCATTTTACATTGTTAATTTTGTTATTTATATTTATTTTGCACATGTACATAAAAATTATTTTATTATTTTATTCATTTTTTTTTAAATTTATTTGCCCTAAAAATAAAATATATTTCTATACTATTTTTTTAGTTTTTAATTTTGTAATTTTTATTAATTAATCATTTAACAAATTATTAAATTAATAAGTTAATCTTTAATATTTTTTCGTTAGTAATACATAATTAAATGAATAAGTTATTTTTTAATAGGTTATTCCTTAATTTTTTTTATTTATTTAAAATTTTTTAAATTAATATATCATTCTTTAATAATAAATAATTAACTTAATAAGTTATTCTTTAATAAGTTGTCGATATATAGTTCGTAAATCTATATCTGTGAAGATTGTATGTTTTGGTGTCCATGTTTTTTAATTTTATTCTTTAAATAAAAATGGTTTTTGAAATTATAACAAGTATTTTACTTTTAAGTAATATTTTTTAATTTAACCATTTTTTATTTGGTCGTTTTTTTTAAAGTTAAAATTTTTTAATTGTAAAATTATTTATAAAATAAATAAATAAAAATTATAATAAAATTATAAAAATTATAAATTTAATTTTGTAATAATAATAATAATAACTTTACTATATTTTATTATCATAACATATGCATTTTATTATTAATGAGCTACGTGTACGTGTGTTTATTTTTTATGATAAAAAATAATAAAATTATTATTATTATTATTATTATTATTATATTTGTAAAAGTAATTTAAATATATTTTTTTAAAATTTTATTATTGATAATATTTAATTTTTAGATGATTTTTTTTGTTATAATATTTATTTCAGTTTAAAAGATAATTAAATTTTAGAAAAAAAATCATATTAAAAAAACAATTAAATTTAAAAAAAGAATCACTTAAAATCATAAAATTAGTAAAATAATTATTTTAATATAAAAATATGTAAAGAATAAAATACTACGAATTCTATATGATATGATATTATAGAGAATGGAAACACATCCCTTAGCACAAGTGTCTACATCTTGTTTATAAAATAATACACTTATCATTTTACCAAGAACATTGGTCATGATTTGACAGATTTGGTTCGGTGCTTGCACACCAGACAAAACACAACCTGTGAGAAGAACAAATCACAATTTCACTCTGTTACGCAAAAACTCTACACCTTCTCAAACTAAAACCACATTTCATCTTCTTCATTAAGGGTATCGGTGAGTCCCTTCGTCTTCTTCTTCTTCTTATCCGCCCTAACTATATTCAATCCCTCATTATCTGTGTACTTCAATTTTTTTTTGTTCCCAGCTTTTTTTTTTAATAATATATATATATATATATATATATATATATTTATTTATATTTATATTTATATACTGAGGACCAACTTTACTCTTCTTCTTATTATTATTGCCTTTCAATTATCCCAAATGAGAAAAGGTAAAACCTTCAATAGTTGATTCATTATAATTTATTTATTTTCATTTTTTTTGCAAAATGTATGGTACCATGTTCATGTCAGTGAGCTAGCACTGAGACTTTTTTTCATAGATCACTGTCAAGCTATGTTTATTCTGTTTGGAACTAACTCAGATTCTGATACTAGACCTCCTTGAAAATGTGTACACTATAAGAGAACAGAAAATGGAGCTTCCTTTCATTGATCATTGTTGAGCCATGTTTATCCTGTTTGTAAGCAAAGTCAGATTCGGAGACCCTTCAAAAATATCACTTTTATGCCTCCTTTGGTCTTTGTACACTCGTTTCTTGTCTCCTTGTGTGAAACCCATCAATTGGAACTCCTCCCACATCTTCTTTCGACCTTTCTCCCTTGGAAAGGTGCCAGTCCTTGTTCTAGTTGAATCAAATCCTGGGTCAGATGATCCTGAATGACTTTATTGTTCAAGGCTAAGTTTATAGGATTCTCCATGAGAAAAATTTATACATGGTGCCCTCAAGAATCTAATGATGTCATGTAAATCTTGGAGAATACTTACATAGGTTGGAGTTTGAATTCCTATACTCTACTGGAAGAAGAGTTCAAGTTAAAGAAATTTTGAGTACTTGTATATAAAACTCTTGGTTCTTGTACTCACATGGATTTTGATAACACTTGCAGTTGAAAGCATATGATTTTGTATAATCAATATACTGCATCAACAATGCAAAATGAATATTTTGTTTAAATGCTATCGCTTGTTTCTGCATGTTGGTTTCATATGTATTGCTTGAGGACATGATTCATATGTAATTACTCAGTTTTCCTTCCCTGTATTGCTGATTTTTTAGTGTATTTTCCTGCTTCTACATGTTAATTTTTGTTAATATAAATGTCAACAACTAAATATGTAATATGTTTGATTTTAATAATTGACGGAGAAAGAATAAAAGAAAAGCATTCTGATCAACATTAAGGTTGAATGGATTGCCTGATGTATGCCGGGGGGGGGGGGGGGTTGGGGGGTGTTTAAGTCACATGTCTGTGTTTGTCGGTTTAGGGCTTTAGGTTGAGAAGAGGTTTGATCTGGGAAAATGTTTTCTGTTTTTATTTGATTTCACCTTTAGTTGCATAAATTTCACCACATTTTCACTTTGTTTCCCATGTTCAAAAGTTTGTACAAGTTAACATGAAATATTAATAAGTTGCTCTTTTTTTTGTCTCCTATACAAACTTTTGAGAACAAAAAGTAAAGTGAAAATACGGTGTTATATTTTTTACTAAAAATTCAATTAAAAATATTCTCTAAAACCTAATGGTTCCTCCATCTACGGATTTCTGTATACTGGATGTGTATAGTGTCATTGACACTAATACACACTAAAGTCTGAATTGACATTTGCAAATTTCTCTGTCCAGTTCTCTTCAATAGAAAAATCCATTGGTATGTAATGAGTAAAATGTACATAAATAATTGGCCTCTATATATATTAATTGTTTTCTGTTTTGTTTGATACAGAGATGTCCAATATAGTACGCAGAGGTATCCATTACATGCCAGCACTAAATGCAGCAAAAGTATCTGCTGCTATGCTAGAGAAAGGCCAAAGTCGTGTCATAGATGCTTCACTTACACTTATTCGAGAAAGAGCAAAGCTAAAGGCATGTCATTTTATTTTTATCCTTCTTTCCTGAATTTGTGTTTGTTTTAGTGTTGTTTCTTTTGTTCCACAATTTTATATTTTATTTCAGTGATTTTGAGCTGTGCATGAAAATAATGTGAATGTAAGAGTTCTCTTTTTCTCCAGGGAGAACTTGTGCGTGCTTTGGGAGGCGCTAAAGCAACTTCATCTCTTCTTGGAGTTCCTTTGGGACATAATTCATCATTCCTACAAGGACCTGCATTTGCACCTCCTCGCATTAGGGAGGCCATTTGGTGTGGTAGCACAAACTCAACAACTGAAGAAGGTATATAGTCATATGGTTTTCTGTGGATAGTAGAAGTCTTTGGAAGTGTTTTCTGTATTAGCACATGTTAAAGTTTGCATTGTAAACTCACTCAAATGCTAATTGGTTATTTAAATCAAGTTATCTTAATAGAAGATTTAAACTCATCCAATTGGAAATTGAAATGATGGATGTTATTTCTTTATGTTGTTCGAATTTATGTTACCTCCCTTTTCCTAGGATAGCATGGAGTTGTGTAAGATGCCTGCTCACCTCTATTTAATTATCCTTTGTTTGTGAATCTACAATGTCCATGGAAGCAACTTATTTCATGGGATATATGTCACTGGCAATGTTACTTCACAGTGCCCTCATTATTATTGTTTTTGGCCTGCAATTACTGGTAGATTATGATAATAAGTAGCTTATAATAGAATGATTCTGATTATGCAGGCAAGGAGTTACAAGATGCACGGGTTCTTACTGATGTTGGTGATGTCCCAATTCAAGAAATTCGAGATTGTGGGGTAGATGATCACAGATTAATGAATGTAATTGGTGAATCTGTAAAGTTAGTGATGAACGAGGTAAACTTTAAATTTGTGAACTTGTGTTTTGAATGCTGTCACATTATTTGGAATTATTAAATCACATGACCCGCAACTTGCAGTATATGTCATTTCTCCGTTTTTGGTTCTTATTTCTTCATTATTTTCAGTGCATAATGATTTACACTTTATAAAGTTTGCAAAAAAGTGACGAAATGAAAAACTATCTGAAGTGTTTTACTTTTCTAGTATCAGATTACTTTTTATTGGTAGATTGATTGCATGTTCCACCACTTTGTCGGTAATGGCTTTTTATGCTTTATGTTCCTATGTTGATCTTTTGTTCTTGTTATCAATTTTCGTTGTGAGAACTTTGTAATTAATTAAATTATAATTAGGGAATTGCAGTAGAGGACAACTGACACTCCCTTTCTACATGCTACAGCTGTTTGTATAAGCTGGTCATTCGTAATGTAAATGCAGGTGTAACTGCTTATAAACTATTATCTTATGTTTTAGGTTTAATATTGGCATTAGTTTTGAAAGCTCACTGTCATTAAGGATTGTTTGATCAATTTAATATATTGGTCATAGAAAACTGCATTTACATGGGTCTTTAAACAGAACTAGATACTCTGGTCTGATTTTCTAAAATGAAGAGTGAGTAGGGAAGGATCCATGTGTAACATGACAAGAGAAAATCTTTGAAGGTCCTTGTATTTCATTATTGGATTTTTTTATCAAAAAAATTGACTTGTTTTTGGGGCTTTTTTTTGAAAATAATGGCATTCTTTTTAACAAATTTTCATATTTTTCTCATATTCTTTATCTGATTACTTTCTTTTGAACTTTGTGTTGCTTAATTCTCATAGTTTCTACATTATTACAGGATCCATTACGCCCCTTAGTTTTGGGTGGTGATCACTCAATATCATTTCCAGTTATCCGAGCTGTCTCTGAGAAGCTTGGAGGACCTGTTGATGTTCTTCATCTTGATGCCCATCCTGATAACTATGATGCCTTTGAAGGAAACATTTATTCACATGCTTCTTCTTTTGCTCGAGTCATGGAGGGCGACTATGTTCGACGACTTTTGCAGGCAATTCCTTAACGTTGCAGATTTATGTTTGTAACATTAATGGTTTAGTTTGTTAAGGCATTTCGATAACTTACATCTTGTTTAACCTTAATTTGTGCATTTTGGCTGATTATTTTTCGTATAATAGGTGGGATTTTGTTTGGAAGTTAAATATAACTTGATCAGGACTCAAGATGTAATCATCTAGAACCCTTGAAAGAGGACAACCAATTTAGGTGTAGAACATATGGATGATGTGGTTAATCCTTCACGTATCTGATTTCACTAACGAAGGAATCCAATTCCCAATTCCCATTGTTATGATTCCTTTTTGCACCCTTATGATCTATTATTGATTATCTGAAACACTGTGTAACTTGTCCAGAAAGTAAATAGAACTGTTAGTTGAATTCATTAGAACCTTTTACAAAGCAAAATATGCTTTGCTGAAATTAGTTCATTATATTCAACCATGCTCTCAAAATGATTTAGTGTCTTGGATTGAATTTATCTGATAAATCTTTGACTTATATCTTAGTCTGCACATTTTGTTGTTAATTTGTTTGGGTAGTTAAGTTGATGCAATTTTCCTCATGGATGATGGTAAATATTTCATTCTTCATCTATGTTGTGCATGATACATTAGTATTCTTGCTGCTTTTAACTCATTAATCTATTTCAGGTTGGTATAAGATCAATAACAGCTGAAGGGCGTGCACAAGCCAAAAAATTTGGAGTTGAGCAATATGAGATGCGGACATTTTCAAGAGATCGCCACTTCTTAGAAAATCTGGTATTTCTATCCTCTTTACCTCTTTTATATAACACAAACACACCTACATATTAATTCATGTATCTCTCCATCTATTTTGACTACCTGGTTGGTGTCAAGGCATAGTCATACATGTTGGAATTATGCACTAATCAATATTCTATCTTAATGTTGTCACCTTTAGGAAACATCTAAGTATAGCAGTTTTTTAGAGGTATCTCTGGACCTGAATCAAATTGTGTTCTGCAAATGAAAGGGTATCTGTAGACATTGTCTCTGAAATATCTTTGAATATAAGAAATTTCAATCATTTTACGTGGCCTGGATGAACTGTTTCGTATTTGATGATAATAACAATTGTAACTATCATTGGAGGGTTGATTCTTCTGCATTCTGTATCCTATGTATGCTTTCAATTTCCAAGGTTGGTTTCTATGCATTTGTTTCGGCTGAGATCCTATTCAAGCAAAAATATTGTGTCATGGAATTTAATATCATCTTTTGTTTTGAGATTTGGTGCTTTTGTGATTTGTAAACCTGAGGATTTTCTTTTGCAGAAACTAGGAGAAGGTGTTAAAGGTGTATACATCTCAATAGACGTGGATTGTCTAGATCCAGCCTTTGCTCCTGGAGTGTCTCACATAGAGCCAGGAGGTCTTTCGTTCCGTGATGTTCTCAACATCCTGCACAATCTTCAAGGTGATGTTGTGGCTGGAGACGTGGTTGAATTAAACCCTCAACGTGATACTGTCGATGGAATGACTGCCATGGTAGCTGCTAAGCTGGTGAGAGAACTTGCTGCGAAGATTTCCAAGTGATGATCTTCAATCTCCTCATCTTTACTTCAATCCTCTCATTAACTAAAATGCATCTGGAGGCGGGAAGGACAACTCTTCAGAGTGGCGTCCAATTTTACTGAGTCTTACTTCAGTGATTCAAAGGTTTTGAAGTACTTTTGGTTTCTTGTTTAGTTGTAATTGGAATGAATTTTGAATCTTTATCTTAATTCTTAACACGTGTGGTGAAAAAGAACTTTCTTTTTACTAAAAAAAAGAATAAGTTGTTTCATCACTGACTGCTATCTGTAGGCAATGATATAATGAAATGACTTGATTCGTGAATAAGTGTAATCCATGATGAAAAAGGATATTCAATGAGCATTATGCATTTACTCTTCAATGATAGTTATGGTTTTTAAGCATACACCTTGCATAATTAAGTTTCAATAGGTATTTCATCAATCAAGTGAGAAGGGAGATATTGTTTTTGGTTTCTCCTTCCTTTCTCAAAACTTTTGACACGGAAGAACATGTCAAAGTAGGAAAGAATAAGGAAAGAGAATACAAGGATACGGTGTTGTTCATGTTCAATGATTCTTCTCACTATTGTATTTCCAACTCTTGAATCTTCCTGTATTTTGTGCTTGCATCCAAAGTTCTCTACATGCTACTTCACATTTGTAAATGTATAAATTTAACCTGGTATCTTTTCTTTGCTGCAATATGAAATGCCTTTACTAACAATATGTGAAGTTTAAAGAACATAATTTTAAACTCTAGCCTTGTTGAGTGAGTTTGAATTGTCTGGTTCATAGTTTAACCAGCCTTGAGTGCACCTATAGGTTCTTCTTAGTTCAAAATCGGTTTGATTTTGAAATAAATTTTCTAATAAATTACTTTTAAAATGAATTTCAATCCAAGTATATATATTATAATCAAAGAAAGAAAATGTCAAACAACTATTTCATTAGAAAATTACTTGCAAAGGTAACTTTTATATTTTTTTTGGAAATATTAATCTTATGTAAAAAACAATCGCACACAGCACACATAATTAAATCAATAGTAAAAATTGAAGTAAATAATTCATAATTCATTCCAAAGAACACAAAACAGACAAGAAATTCAATATTAAAACAAAATTAGAGGAATTTATTGGTAAAGATGAAACTTAGTAGAACCTTAGTTTGGAAATTGAAAAGAAAATAATTGTGAATATTGTGTAATAGAGTGATAAAGGAGTATGAAAAAATGGTAATAATTTGCCTAAAAGAGGAAGTGTAATAGAGTAAGAAGAATCAAACCTCTTGGACCTTATAAATAAATGAGATGTTTTTAGACTAGATTATGAATTTTAAATATGACATTGATTACTTGAAATTAATGTACAAAATTAAATTACAATAAATATATGTTCAGTTGAACTCTTGTGATAAAGGTTCAAATGCAACATATACATACTAAAGGATAATAGGAAAATAGTTCAATAAATAATCACATATAATATGAAGATTTAAAATTATTATTCTAGGACTATGGTATAACTTAAAACATATTTTGAATAAGACATTTTTTTTTTCAATCAAATACCTTTAATAATTTGATTGGACAATGAACTAACAACTGATTCTTGATATTATGAATATGAACATGTCAATATCAATTAACATAACAAGGTTTGATAAAGTGGAAAGAACAAAACTTCTGGATTTAATGAACACCAAGAACTTATTTGATGTTTTCGGATATTTTTTTTAATCCTTCACTTACTTTTACATTCTCCAAAGTTCATCATGAGATTGTTCATGCCATGAAATTGAAAAATAGAACTCAACTTTAATATCTATTACTACATTCTCTCCCTTATTTTATAAAATTGTACTGTATGTCCCATCGGTCTATCGGCCATGTCCAGTCTTCAGGTCCATCGAACAAGGATGGGAAAGCTCGTGTATAAAACATATCCACTGGTCGAACGGCCTCACGGATGAACGGTATAGGACCATTGGTCAATCGGTTTCACAAATGAATCACGTATTACATCGTAAGGAATCATCGGTCAATCGGTCTCGCAAACGAACCATGTTAAGGGCCCTCGGTCCATCGGTATCACAAACGAGTAACATTCTCATACCAACTGATCGATCGGCCTGCATATTAATCACGCTTTACTCCACAACGGAACATCGGTCGTTCGGTCCCACACGAACAACGCCTTAATAAGGGATAATCATTTAACCAGCCACCAGGTCGATCGGCCGGTCAATCTCCTAAGGTTCGCGTAGCGCTTTATATACGACCATCGGTCGACCAATTATAAACGAATTATTCACTTGTTAAAATTAGGATATAACCAGTCCAGTCAAGCGGCCACCGGTCGCACGGCCAAACAACACCAGTCAACCGGATTAATTAACGTTAAACAAGTCAATAATCTTGATTAGATGATCATTGGATCGTGATTAAGGAACCCTAATCACAGGCCCACACCGAAAACTATAAATAGGGCTCAAAGGTAGGTTGGTGAACATCTTTAATTCGCATTTATTACGACAGTTACACTGATACACCGATCGGTCTTTTCACTGACTTAAGCATCAGAGCCTTTTATACAGGTACCCCGATCGTCAGCCCAGCCGATCAAGCAAATGAGTGAATTTCTTGGAGAAGAAGTTATTGCAGTAGGGAGGAGAGGAGATTTCGAGAGGAGACTTCTTCATGGCATTAATTTGTTATTGAACATTTATCAAATGTTTTTTGAAAAAAAAAAAAACGATTGCATGAGATTTCCTTAAAATTATATCATTACATATCCAAAATTACTTATTTATGATCTATCAAATACATGTTACAAGACACATTACTATCATATCACTTTCTTTAAAAAATATATATTTCTTCTATAACAACTATTAGTAGTGAGAGTTGAGATCGAGACCTTTTGCCACTTCTTACAATCTTCAATTTTTTTACCAAGACAACTTGTTTTATATCTTCACTGTTCTTTTGTTATAATTTCTTTAAGAATTTGTTTTTATGATAAATTTCATTCATATTTTTTTCCACTTAAATATAGTTTAAAGTACTTCAATTTTTTATGTTATTGATTGATTTTGTTATGCGTAAATTTGATATCATGCCAAAAGAATTTTCTGGAGAAATAGTTACGAAGAGATTAACAAATGTAACTAAGTTACGCCTCAACTTACTCCTTATCATAACCCACAAAACATTTATTATGTAAACCTATGTATGATCTATATGTTAAGTTTTATTCTGTGTGAAATTTTTGTCAATTTTTACATTACTAAAATCTTGTAGAATTTTTTGTAGGCAAAGAATGAAGTTTAAGTATCGACTCCATATCCAATTGAAATGTAGTTGATTAATATTTATATTTATTTGACTTAATAAATTTCATTTGAATTTTTTCAATGAAACTCAAAATTAGTTTAGAGTTCAAAAATTAAATTTTTATTAAATCAATTTTAAAACATAAGAAGGTTTTTAGATTAAAAATTGTGAATTCTATTATGGTACACTTGTCCAAAACACTTTTGTTATCAGAATAATAACTTTTTAGTGGTTAGTATACAATTTATAGATAATAGAATGGTAAAAAAATTATAAAGTGAATATTCAAGCATACCAAAATCATGTTTTTATCACACCACAATTTAATATACCTTTTGTATCGAATCTTGACACAATTATTTTAACATGGAAATAACATAAAAAAATCATAATTAAAGAATGGAATAATAATACAAGTTATATGAGCTAAGAGAAGATGTTTAAGGATTATAGCAAAAATAAATAAAATTAGAGAAAATTATAACTTGAAGGACGAATATGAGAGCAAGTCATTACATCCATGAGAAAATGAAGATGGTAAAAAGTTGCAAATGATTTTAGTTTCAAATGTCTTTTTATTCTGAAAAGTTAAAAATGAGAATTCTAAAAATTAATTTTAAATTGGAATTCCAACTTAATTTCAAAATTAAAACACATGTATATATGATGAACTTATGAATTTTCTGATTTATGATAACTTTTATTTTTTTACTTTAGAAGTTGAGATAAATTTATTGAACTTTTATATAAAAAATCTTGCAGATTAGCTTTTTGTGTTTATTAGTTTAGATTTTTGAATTTATGCTTATGTAATCTACTTCTTCTTGCTAGCCGAAAGAACACTCGAAAGGTGGAGCATATACAACGAATGTTGTTGTAGTACAGTTTGCAAAACTTTTATGAAATGAACCAAATGCATTGTCCATGAGGGCCCATAAACGAGAACATCATCAAATAATACAATAACATATTTTTTCAAAACATGGTGAAAATTTTGATTCATTAGGTTTTGAGGAGTGGTTCGGGACTTGGTGAGTCTGAATGACATACTAATCATTTGTAATGACCATGTTGTGTTCGAAAAGTAGGGGTGGAATGTGGTGCTTTGAAAATGCATGTTCAAAAGTTTGACCCGTCTTAAATAGGTTGTAATCGGTGGGTCAATTCAATTTTTTTTTTTTAAATTTCTTACGATAAAGTTTTTAATGATCAAAAAATTGGAAAACTTTAATATGTTCACAAAATTAAACAAAAATTTGGGAGAGTTAAATGGTAAATTGATAATCCAACATTTTTATCATATCCATATTCATACTTTGACATGCATGATGAATTCTTCAAATTTTAGTATATTCTGAAATATATAACACTTGTCTTTTCCACTCATACAATAATTTGAAACATTTATGTAGAAGTCCAAAAGGAAAGTAACCAATATACATACGTGCAAGTATTTTTTTATGCGGGTTGTGTGCCAACCCACCTCGCCTCTGGCCCACATGGGCTGCGGGTTATGCGGGCCATCGAGCCTAATATCTCAGCCCGCCTCGCGTTTTTGTGGTTGGCTTGCGGGTCGACTTGCTAAGCCAAGCTCAAATTGTCACCCCTATCGAAAAGTTATTTTAATGCGATTAACGAGCTGGACCAAAATATGATGGTATCTGAAGCACAAATCTAACTTAGAAAAATATTTGACTCCATATAACTTATATAGTAATTTGTCCACAATTGGTATGGGAAAAGTATCTTTAGTATTTATGGCATTCAAGGTTCTATAATTTGTCCACAGTTAGTATGAGAAGAGACTTTTGTTGGGTTGTATAAGGCCTTGTTCAAGCATTTCTCAAACCAAATTTTTTGTTTGGTCCTTCTGATTGTAGGGATACCGATAAGGTCAAACTTTGACTAGTTTATAACCTGTTTGTAAGGGAATAACATGTTTCAAAAATGGTTTAGCCAATTCATGTGGCAAGCCGACAAGGAATTTCAATGAAAAATCACTTGAAAACTTGTGTTGCACCATCTAAATTGAGAAACATTCCACAATGGGTTGTCTCTTGCATCTTGTGCATATGATGAAGCTATCTATGGTTGGGTTGTATGTTCTCGCTTGAAATTACCATGCTTGAAAATTTTAAAAGTGGACGTTATTATCATGCTTGATGAAACTGATCCATAATTTTTCATGTTTTAAAACTCTTAGGGTGTGTTTGGATGAGACAATTCAAGAGGGTGATTCATTTATTTGAAGAATTTGAAATTCTTTGTAATGAAATGCTTTGTTTGGATAGAGAAATTAAAAAGCATTTAAAATGCATGCATTTTTTTGAAGTATTTCAATTATCTAAATTAGAAGAAATTCAAATATCCTTAAAAAATGTGGAATTTGAAATTCTTCTCACTTAACCTCACAACCATGACATGCTGGGCTGGCCATATGATCCAGACGGATCAGACCAACTTGACGACGCAAACGGGTCAAGCAGGCCCAACAACCCAGACGGGTCGAGCGGGCCCAATGACCTAGACGGATCGGGTGACCTGATGACACATACGGGTTGGGCGGGCTTGACAACTCAAACAGGTCGGTCAAGCTTGACAACCCACACCGTCCAGGCGGGCCTAATGACTAAGATGTGTCGAGCTGGCCCAACGACCCAGACGAACCAGGTTGGGTTGAGTTCGATGACAAAAACGGGCCCGACAACTTAGATGGGTTTAGTCAATTTGATGACCTAATGGGGCCAAGCCGGGCCAATGACCCAGACGGGTCGAGTTAGGTTGGGTCGTGTCAGGCCAGATTGATGAACTTGACAGGCATGACCGGTAGGTATGAGCCGTCAAGCTTGTCTGGATCATCGGGTCGACCCAACCTGTCTAGGTTTTCTGGCCGGCCCGATCTGTCTGCGTCGTCGGGTCATACCAATTCGGTTGGGTAGTCAGGTGGGTCAGCTCGGTCCATCTGGATCGTCGAACCCGTTTCCAAATTCAATTATTTTTTCCAAACAAGAAATTGAAATGTAAGGTATTTTAATATCCAAACAAATTATTTAGAAAATGAAGGAAATTTAATTGCAAGCAATTCAAATGCAAAACATTTCAATTTCTGAGCATTGTTGAAATGCTCCATCCAAACACAAGGTTATTGTATATGTGTTGCATTATTATCTTCCAGGCGAGTTGACACCTTCATTACAATTTTCTGAAATGTTAGTTGCGTTTTAAAATTATCTTCACATTAGATAATTTAGAACTTACACTACATAAATTTCAAAACTAAAATTCTAGAAACCTTCACACAATATAGATTGTACTTTCTGGAAAGACCAAAATGCCATATTCATCATCTACCTACAAAGACATGAAGATGTTGGATAAGTGCAACGTTTTGTCATGGTTTGAAAATTGAGAAGGAATTAGTTCTATAGGATTTCACTTCTAACTCTTGATGCCACCATTTAAAGGATAAATAGAAGTTGCAATAATTTGTCTCAGAGAATTAAGTCACAAAGTCATAGGAGGTATATAAGCATAGAAGTACTTAAACATATTACACATAAACAAGGCATGACATGAATCTCCCATGGTTTCAAATAATGAATAAGAGCATGAGAAACATGAGTCAATGATTTCATATATATGATCACAAAACGATTAAGTGAATTTAAGCACAAAAGCACATGTAGAATAGAGGTGGATGAAAAAATGTATGTAACATAACATCAAACCATAAATGAATTGGAATTAAGAAGATAGGATCAAACAAATAATTTGATACATGAACAATAACCAAAACTAAAAGAGAAAATGATGAGAAGACTTGTAGAATGGAAAAACTGATGGACCACTTGAGAAAACTTTATCTTATTTCTTCAAGATAATTATAGAATGAATCACTATTTCAATTTTCTCTACAAATGAAAATATAAAAACCTCCATAACGTTTTCAAAAACGTTTAATTAGTAATTAAGTACCTATATTTAAGCTTATGATTTACTTTAGTTCTTATATTTTTTTTTGACACAATTGAGTCTTAATATATTTTTAAATAAAGTTAATTTGGTCCATGTTATTAAATTGAAATTAAATTTATTTGAATTGTGTCACGTGTCAAAATCTAATTCATCTTTTATCTTTAAGTCCTTTGATTTGACATATAACTCCTAAATTTTGACACATGACATTTTTAGACGTGTTAACCGAAATTTAAAGAAATATATAACTTAACTCTATATAAAAAAATATCAAAACTCAATTGAATAAAAAAAAATATAAAGATTAAAGTAAATCATAAAACTAATCTAAGAAATAAATTACTAACTAAATATTCTCAAAAAAATATCAAACCAATAAATTCATTATTTAGATATTATAACAGAACATTAGAACTTATGAAAAAACATTATAACATCATACAATACAAAAATACAAAGATACAAAGAAAACTCTAACTTTCCATAACCAATTTGTTTAAGAACATCATAATTTAAAATGTATACATTAAATCAAATTTATTTTATAATATATACAAATTTTATATCATAGTAAAAACACATTTAATACAACATTGTATTCACTTTTTTTCATATATACAAACATAAATAATTTTATTGTAAATAGTTATTTTAGTTTAAAAAATAATTAAATATTAAAAAAATGTTCAAATAAAAAGTAATTAATTTTAAAAATCGAGTTAAATGATTTTAGTTTAAAAAAACAATTATTAAAAGGATAAAAATAAACAACACTGCTTTTTATATAATAATATTGGTAGTATAGATACAATTGTTATATTGAAGTTGTTAAACTTAAAATTATTCTAAAAATTCTATGTGCATTGAAGTATAAATAAATATGAATCTTATAAATTATATTGATATTAAAAAATTAGGTGGCGTGGCATTATAAAACCTAATTAAAATAAAATAAACCATATGGAATGATTTGGGAGATTATTTATCTGTTAAATTTTTAAAGCCACGTGTGCAATGGAGATTCGTTGAAATGTTTGGAGTGCTTCCTTCTCTGTTCTCTTCTTTCTTTCTTCACCCTCTCTGCAAAAATGCTACTCTCTCTCGTTACAATGGCGTCTCCATCAACACTTTTGCGTATAAAGCTCTTACCAAAGCCACCTTCGCTTTTCTCCGCACTCACCAATCTCCGTAGAAACCAACTTCCACTCAAATCGCCATTTACGACATCTTCCAGCACAACCTACTCCTCTTCGAAACGCCACGACGATGTCGTCGTTTTGGGGATCGAAACTAGCTGCGACGACACCGCTGCGGCTGTCGTATGTAATCCGCGTTTGCCTTTCGTTAATTATTTTCCGTGTGACGGTTTGGTTTGTCGTTTAATGGTTTCTGTGTGTGGTATAGGTGAGAAGCGACGGTGAGATTCTGAGCCAAGTGGTGTCATCTCAGGTACGGTGTCGTATAATTGTGTTATATTTGCTGAATTCCCTTTCGTGCTGTGTTAGTCCGGTGTAAGAATATGTGAGTATTGTTGAGATTGATGCTAGATTTTATTCTACGTACTCTTTTGTTCGAGTTGGAATGTTGATGGTGTTGGAAGTCCCATATTCGCCATATTGGCCATATTGGCCATATTGGCCTAAGGGACAAGGTCATTTCATAATAGTATATAAGTGAACTTCACCTTATCTTATAATATGGGTTGAATTAGATTTAAAGTCCACTTATTAACGGATGATGGGTAAGCATCATGCTCTTTGTTTCTCTCTTCTTTTACACCTTTCTTTCTTGGTTGCTTTACACAGTCCATTAACATAGAACTGTAAAACTGGTAAATTGGGTCATAAGGGTTAAAGAAACATTTTCATGATGCTTACCGGTTAAGCTTACTGGTTGTACTGAAAATTGTGGTCTAATGCATTCCGCTTCAGCTGAAATATCTGATAGGTGGGTGGTGGGAGTGTTATCTGAATGTGCTAATGCTATGCCTAATCCAGGCCATAAACAAAAAAAAACTTATAAGGGATATCCTAGGGAAGCATACTATGATGTAATAATGACCTAGTCGAAAGGGTCCCCATAAGAATATTGCAGAGGTAATTTTCATTGTTGTCTAAACTAGAATTAAGAACTAAGTTTGGTTAAATTGATTTTGCTACTTCGGGAAAGCTTATTGATCATTATGAGATGTATGCACAGAGGGTGTTGATCTGCTGTGATGAAGCACTTGATTTTATTGAACATGAAAAATGCTTATGTAGTATCCTCTATTGGATGCTTTTAGAAATGTTGTTATTATGTGGTTTTCACTTGTTTCTTCATGAAGTCAATAGTTAAATGTTTGATCACTTTTGTATTTGAATAAAAAAATATAGAATTTAATCTTGTAAAACATGTGATGTAATCTTTTATGGTTCTACTATGTGCTCATTATGAAAGAATATCACCTTATATCTTCCACAACATGAAAAGTTTAAATAAAGAAAATAAATAGATTTCTTTATACTGAATTTATCCTTACATCCAAGATTAAACGGTGGTAATGATTCCTGTTACCAACATGGTGCTTCTTTTCCTTTGTCCTAACAGGTTTATTCCTATCAGTGACTTAATTTTCTATTTATTCGTATTTTTTTCTAACTATGTAACTTGTCCAAATTAAGGCAGATCTGCTTGCAAAATATGGAGGCGTTGCTCCAAAAATGGCAGAAGAAGCTCACTCACAAGTTATAGACAAGGTACATCATTACTGTTCTGTTCGTAGTGTATCCCAGCAGCAAGAACACATAGGGCACACTATTTATGTCCTGAGTATTTTCACACACTAATTTTTGGAACCTTTTGATAGTGACTGCACACACACACCCTTTGTAAACAGCTTGTGTAAGTTTAGTTATTTATGCACATTTACAATATTGCCTTGCATATTAGGCTTCAATGCTATACATCTTCCTAGGGATTGTCTAGGTTGCTGGTGGAATTCCTTAAAACATAACCAGGGTGGAATGTAAGTAACTTCTGCCTTTGGGTGCTATAGAATGATGTTTGGAGAGTGCCACCAGGTTTTCAAATAGATGTTTAATATGGCTACTTATACGTTTTTCATTGCCTCCCTTTCTCCCTCTCTTTCCCTTTCTATATGATTATTGACATGGGCATAACCTCTGGATAGGTTGTGCAAGAAGCCCTTGATAAAGCTTATATGACTGAGAAAGATCTCACTGCTGTTGCTGTTACTATTGGTCCTGGATTGAGTCTCTGCCTTCGTGGTAATGCATGATCTTAAGAAACTTTAAGAATGGAATTGCAAAAATTAGACAGAAGTTCAGTGAGTGAATTTCAATTGAGAATACTCATCGTCTAGAGACTTAATAGTTATATTTAGAAGAATAAATACATTTTACATTTACTAGAATGAGAATAAAAAATAGACTACCTCCTATGACTCTAATCTTTCAATAATAAATTAAATAGTGTAATTACCAACAACACATGATATCATGTAATTTCAGCATCAGCAAGATAAGGCCTGTTAAAAAGTATGGACATTAATTCTGAAGAAATATTAATGTACATGTAGCTTGGTGGAGATGCTATTTAACTAAACTTATCTGATCGATAATATCAATTCAAGTTGTAGCTTTCTGATTCTCCAACTTAGCTTCTTATGTTATAAAACCACTATTTTAGGTAAAAGTACCACAAAGAGTATTTGCATGAAAATTGACAGTAAGTTTTTCTCCCCCTCCCTCAATTTTCTTGTAGACAGCACGAAATTATTGACAGTGTCTCATTTTGTAATTTGGGCAACTGTGCCTCAAAATACAATGAAATTTGTCAAGCTCAGTCTCAGATATTAAAAATTGAATGTTCAAACTGTAGGCATGATATATGAATGTCTGTTTTCGACTTCAGGTAATCGTTGGAAGGCATATCTCAGTCATAATTATCCATGACTGCATTTTATTTTCTTATCATTCATATGCTTTAGAAGAATTCTTAATATTCATTATATATTCCTCAGTATTTGCTTGTACAATGCAGTGGGGGTTCAGAAAGCCAGGAGAATTGCTGGCGGATTTAATTTACCAATTATTGGCGTACATCACATGGAAGCTCATGCTCTGGTGGCCAGGTAAAGGGATAGTTCTCTAATGAATATGTAATTCTGCTTAATAGATAGATGCTGAGACATGCTATTAATATATGAAATGGATACTTAGGGTCTCCTGTTTTTAAAAATAGAGAAACAAGAAAAACTTGTTTGATAATAGTCGACTTAGAAAAAAAATTTAAAAAATAATATCTCTATCTTTTTTTTGGAATCAGAAAATAAAAAACATCTCTTTAAGTTTTTGTTTTCTATTACACATGTTTTTCCTTATACTTTCATATCTCCTTCCCTCTCTTTTATTTTCTGAAAATCAGTTTTATATTATAAATTAGATTTCAAAACTAAAGAACCAAACACAATCCAACACACCTTTAGTTTCTGTGTGTTTTATGCTTCTACCATTTCTTTTAGTGTTCCATAGGAAATTACACTTTCTGTTGAGTCATACGTATCTTTTTGTTTTAGGTTAATTGAGAAAGATTTGCAGTTTCCTTTCATGGCCCTACTTATTTCAGGTAACACTCCTGTTTTTGGGTTTTAATATTCTAGAATTTTTCTTACTCAGGTCTGTCTATTTTTCTTTCTTGGACCATGGAATCATGGTTTCTGGTTATTGTTTGGGTTTCAAGGAATTTGGAATCTGTGGCATGGCAGCACGGGTAATTAGGTCCATGTGGTATAAATAAATTAGGCTGGGGAAATTTTCAGTGCTTGTGATTTTGAACATGAGTAGTTTTCTGGTCGATACTTAATTTTTTGTTATGATAATGAATACCTTCAGTCAAGCCTTGCCAGGAAATTTTGAAGACGTGCATAATAAATGTACATAAGATGTGACCAACATATTTGGCAAGGAAATGCTATTGATATAGATGTGCTTTAGACATTCCATGAGCATGGATGTTTGTGATGTATGCTAGATATTTGTGGTAGTATATCATACACTTGTGTGTATATATGGCAGAATCAATTAGTAACATCTTAGGAACTAAGTATGGATTATGTATCTTATGATTAGGATTGAACCATTCCTATTCATTCCAGAACCAATATATAGACATATTGTGTGGATTGTGCAGACTCACAATCTACCCCTAATTATATTGTTGAATTCCAATTATTTTGTAATCTTCTTTCGCTTATCTTTTCATAAGAGGGTCATGTTTTCCACCTGCATTCTTCATTCTTTCCAATTATTTATAAATAAATCTGTTATGTATACTTGTTAGTAAATAACTACAGTTAGATAATTTTGTTTTCTGCCCTAATTATGTAGAGCTTTTAACCATAGTAGATTCTGTTACTGAGTCGGTTGCTGAGATGGGTCTGACTGCTGTGCAACTGCAATTTTGATATCTATACACCATCGTTTATAAATCTTAGTGTATGACTCCTTCTATCATATAGTTAATCAGTGATATAGGAGATCTCCTATCAACCAGGGATATGACAAAATTACTATATACAAGTAGAAATTTCACCTTAAGAGCCGTTTGTGATTGAATTAGGTTTAAAGTCTAGTTTTTAAGATGATATCAAAGTCTATCCTAACAAGGTTTGTTAAGCCTACGGTACCACCCATTATCAAGTCGTTATTAGACCATTTACAAATATCTAGTCCTAGTTTGAAATAACTGGTTTCAGATCGACTAAAAATATGACCAAATTATTATATATAAGTGAATGCAAGTTAGATTTGTGAGGTTGAGTTATACTTAAGCCTCACTTTCTACGATGGTATCAAAGCTTGTCTTAGTGAAGTTTCTTGAGCCTTCATGACATTCGCTATTGGGCATCCCTCTATTCCCACACTCGAGATATATCTAGTTGATTCTATAACCAAATTATAATTTATAAATGAATGCAAATCTTGCTTTATCAAATCTGTTTTGTGAAGTTGAGTTAGACTTATGGTCTATTTTCTAAGAAGTTACAACATTTCTTATCTGTTCTATTCTATTAGAGTAGTTTTTTATTGCCATCATTATCAAAAGGTTAAAATTTTGGACAGTTATAACAACCTGACAGTGACATCTGTTTCAAACTACTAGAATACAATGATAACGATGACTGTAACTGACTCACAATAAACATGTTGACTCATCTCTGTGGTTATCAGAGAATGGAACATAAATTCTCATAACTATGCCCTTCATCTCTCTCATTTCTCTGTCGACTTCTATTATCTCTTTTTCACACTTTTCAACATTTTCATGTATTCTTTGTTCTTACACTCCCGTTTCATATATGCTTTGTTTGTTACACTCTCATTTTGATAAATGTCATTTACGGTGGTGATTCTTGGGGTAGTTTCTGACTAGTCCAGTTGCAAAACTGTGATTTGATACAGCTCTGCTGACTGTATTCTTTAGGTATAATTACACTAGGCTAACTTGTGTGAGCTATATTGATAGGGGGGCACAATTTACTCATTCTTGCACGTGATCTTGGACAATACATACAACTTGGAACTACAATAGATGATGCTATTGGTGAGGCATACGACAAAACAGCAAAATGGCTTGGACTTGATTTGAGGAGAAGTGGTGGTCCTGCTATTGAGAAGCTTGCTATGGAGGGAAATGCTGAATCAGTCAAGTTTTCTGTAAGTTAGCTGCAAAATCTTATACTCTTCTACCCTCCCCTAGCTTGTGATCGTTGGCTTATGTTGAATATCTATCTTTTCTGACATTGCTTTGGCGGATATCCTCCTTCTAGTGGAGATTTAAGTTTATTACTTTGTCATTCTAGATTCCAATGAAGCAGCACAAAGATTGCAACTTCTCCTATGCTGGTCTTAAAACCCAAGTACGGCTGGCAATTGAGTCCAAAAAGATGTAAGTACATGGAACAATGCTGTAACTTGATTGACAGTTTATCCCATATCTTATCAACTTTATTTTGTCTAGTGGTTAGTAGTGCAAATTTAATTCAACATAAAAAATTCTGTATTGAAGAAATGTCTAGTTATCGTATTCTGTTTAATGTTATCCTTTTATTTTTGTACAGCACAAATTTAATTTAATGTAAAAAACATTCTGCATTGAAGAAATGCCTGATTACCATACCACATTCTGTTCAGTGTTATCTTTTATTTTTTCTCATTGTCAGATCACTGCTAATATTTTATTATTGTAGATGTAGCATTCACCTACAGGATAACTAAATGACTCATCTTGCAAAGTGCAATGCCTAATGCAAGAAGTATTTTTGTGATGCATTCGTAAAATTAAATTAAGCCAACATTTTTTTTTTATTTTTATTTTTGCCTACTCACGAGTATATGAATATGGGAAATTGACAGTGATGCCAAAATTCCAATCACTTCGGCAAGTAAGGAAGATAGACTGTCACGGGCTGATATTGCTGCTTCTTTTCAGGTTTGTTATATTTTCGTACAGTTTGTAGATTGCGAGTGTATCCTTTCAAGTCTATTTAATGTACTCCAGATTAAAATTTCCTCATCTTCTTTTTCATTCACCTTTAACCCATATATTTTAACATGTGTCATATAACTTTAATGTATTTCATTTTCTACATGTTAAGCAGCGAACTGCTGTGTTACATCTTGAAGAAAGGTGTGACCGAGCAATACAATGGGCATTGAAGATGGAGCCTTCTATAAGACACTTGGTATTTTGGAATCTAAATGTTGCCGGGTCCAATAACATCAGTCCTCCTTTGTACTAAAAATCTAAAAGCCATTACCTGTCATTTTTGTTGTAGGTTGTCTCTGGTGGGGTTGCATCAAATCAATATGTACGGGCCCGACTTGATATAGTTGCAAAGAAGAATGGCCTGCAACTTTTATGCCCTCCTCCTCAGCTCTGTACTGATAATGGTAATGATTTATTCTTAATTTTGGTTTTATTTGTGAAAGCTAACTGTATCGATACCGTAGTTCATTACAAATTTAACTGTCCGAAGTCAGATTAAGTAAGGGTTGTATTAGATAACCGAATAAAAAAGTGCCCATGTTAGAAATTAGAATTGTATAGAGAGTAATTGAGAAAAACAAAACCACTGTGTTATCATGCATGCAAAGAAAAAAGAGTAGCTCTTTAGCTTGATCTCTCAAGTAGGTGATTGTGTCACTCGTAAAAATAATGGGACAAGACTGAAGTGTGACCATTGTCACAACATTGATAACTATTATGCTCTGCATTGTCGACCCTCTAAAATAGCTAAAGTGGTGAACTTTGCTTCTACCTATCCTCTTGCCCAGTTTGTGCTGCATAATCTGCTCCCGCTCACAACATGCCATCAACAATCTTCAATGATTTCCTACGATGGTATGGGGATTGTTAAGCCTCATGTTCGACTGCTTCTGTTACACATCCCAATATTTCTGTCATTGACATCTTTTACTATTTGGGCTCTAGATCCTTCATTTTGGAGCCATCGATCGTAAATTTGGTAATAAATAACTTTTTTCTTCTCTTTCTATTTCTGGTTATTTACCTTGGCAAATGGATCTTAAACACAGTCCTAGGGTCTTGATATCGTCCATCCTCTGCATTCTCTTGCTATTCTTTATGTTCTCGGGACTCCCTTTAAGCTATTGTCAATCATTAACTTACAAGGTCTCCTAATTGTGTGATTTTGTTTTACTAAAGATTCTATTTCCTCGAGGAATTGGAGGTGGAACAAACGATTTGCTACGGATGTGAGTCTCATGACCTCTATCACTTGATCAAGCCTTCTCCTTTTGGATCAACGGTAGATCCCCACCCCCAATACTCAGTTAGGAAATCCAAATTTTGATAAATTGAAACAGTTAAACCCCGGTCTTTCCAAGTTAAAATCTGCCTTGTGAGCATGTCCAAGGTATTCAAAGTCGACATCTTACCCAAGATTATAAGATCTTACAAAATTTTTGAAATTCATATATATATATATATATATATATATATATATATATATATAACCTTGAACATGTGCGTTTTAAAGCAGCATAAATCATTGTATATCACTTGAAACTCATAATTAAAGTGGACTTAGAATGTAGTACTAAACTAGCAATTAGAAGATCAAGCTGTATCATATTATATAGAAATCGTATTTCCGTTGAGGGGAAACAGGTGTCAGCCAAACTTCCATTAACCCATGTGGAATGGCATTGACAAATGTTATAGATGATGAAATCTAGTGCGAGTCCTTTCCCCATATTCCGTCTCCTTGATGCGCTTCATGAAGATATAAAAAAAGCACTCCATTTCTCATTTGTAATATTTCAATTCTCTCCTTTGTTGATATTTTGGCAATCCAAAATTAGTTGTTGCATGAATTTTCATTTCGTTTATCTATCTTTTTTATCCAATGTTTAAAAAACTGATTAGGATGGTACTAATTCAAAGTCAATATGGACAAGTTTGTTATGGTTCATGAAAGCTTTTGAACTGAATAGGTGTAATGATTGCTTGGACTGGTATTGAGCATTTCCGCATGGGAAGATATGACCCTCCTCCGCCTGCCGAAGAACCTGAAGACTTTGTGGTGTGTTTTCTATAACATTGACAATTTATTGATTAAAGCACTTTTATATCAGCTGAATTTTCTTTCCTATCATGATTCTCTCGATGGATTTGGGTAGTTTATTATCTTAACTATATATCTTGTTCTTGTAAAATGAGTGAGTTTTGTTTTTTTGGTCCCGTTTTTTGTTTTTCATCCCTGAAAAATTTAAAATAATTGATTTTAATCCTTGTACATTATTTTTCTTTGTCTTTCATCCTTCCAAAATTCTAATTTTGATCTCTAAAATCAATTTAGGATAGACAAATAGCGTTGTAGGCATCTTAAAAGTTTTTTTAAAGTTACTTGCTGACATTCTAACATATTAGCTGACGCTGCCTAGAATGATTACTTGACACATAAGCAGTTAACCAGTGTCACGTAATAACCAAGGACTGAAAACAAAAAGTAAATTTTACAGGGTCCAAAATCCAAGTACACTAATCCTATTAGGACTAAGCATATTTAAGCCTAATTTATTTAATTAAAAACTTGAAATAAGCTTTTAGACCCTGTAAACTAAGTTTTTTAATTTTGTTCCATGTAAATATTTTATTTGTTTTTAATCTCACTAAAATTGAAAACCATTTCTCTACACATAGTTATTATGACGTTTTTTGTGTTAAATGAAAAGTCAAGCGAGTATTCCAAGCGATGTTTACTAATGTTGTTATCTAGTGTGAGTATATAACACCTTTAAAATATATATTATTTACCTATTTATCTATTCTAACAAAAATTAGAGATTTCAAATTTTAGAAAGATAAAAAAAAATGAGAAATATTTTACAGGAAATAAAATAAAGTCAAAATTCATACATTTTATAAGGACTAAGTATAACTATTTCAAATTTTGCAATGATGAAAAATAAAGAAAAAGATTTGTTGTGGCCAAAACATAAATTTACTCATTTTATAGTACTCAACATATTTAAACTTTGAAAAAAGATGTATGGTCGACACTTTTTTATACCATCAAGATGAGTTATAATTTAAACCAAGTCAAAAAAAAATGTTATATCCATTTGTGGGTGAATCTTGCTATGAACTCATTTGGGGAATTCTGTCGAGATGATTTTAACCTCTTATAATTCTTTTCTATATCCGTATCTAATCCATTGTTTGCGTGATTGTGCTTTGGGTTTTTCACGTATCACGGTTGTGTGATTTTATTCCTTTGGATTTGTATCAATTAAACTGGTACTATAAATGTGCAATTTTAGTTATGCCATCTACTCATCACAACTGTTTGACTTTAGTCCTTTTCAAAATTGAAATCTGCTTACATCGCGTCAATTTATAACATGTATGGGGTATTACAATTTCACAATTAGGGAATGGATCCAATGGGAACCTGAGGGGCTCAAATAGCAAGTTTACAATACCTCAAGAACTCGGTTGGCACAACTGAAACCTGGAAAACTAAAATCGCACAATTATAATAGCCTGATAATCAAAAGTGCAATTAAGCCTTTCATTTTGAACCAAATGTACTAGGCCACAGGATTTAGCATACTTATAAATGATGCTTTTTGTTGATGTTACTGTTAATAATGTAAAATTCACACGAATTTAGTGCAACACTGGACCTTCTCTTCTCTCAATTTGAGTTAACCTGAGTTATTTACTATGCTTGTGCTTCACTAGCCTCTGAAATTTGTTGAACTATGATTTATTTCAGTATGATATACGCCCAAGGTGGCCGCTGGGAGAAGAGTATGCTGAAGGAAAAAGTGAAGCACGTTCCTTAAGAACAGCTCGTATTCATCCATCTCTTACATCTATAATTCAAGCATCATTGCAACAGTGACACTGCTTGAACTTCCATGTGGCTTCAGCCCCTGTTTGAAGATTCTCTACAGGACAAGCCTCGGTTTGAACTTATCTATGATTTGACCTAGTGACATCCGTGGCCTAATTTTCAATTTTTCGTGAAAAAATGTGTCCCCTTTGTTGCTTTGCTGTGGAAACTGGTCATTGGCATCAAGCAATAAGTCAAGAAATTCAAGCAAAGCAATGTCACTGCAATGAGCAACATTATAATTATGGTTGGTAGAAATGAAAACGGGAGTGAGTTGGGAACAGATACAAATTGATTATGCTGTAAGCAAAACTTTACCACTTAGAATAGGAAAAAAGGAAAAAAGGCAAGGAAATTTTGCATTTAAATCTTGTGCTTTTAGCAATCTTCTGCATAACCTCTAGATATATGTTAAGGTTTTCATCTTTCACATCCACATTTCTCATTGTTTAATCTCTTACCATGCATGACATAAGTGTTAATGATAACATCTGTGTAAGTCTTGACATACTTCTTTTCCCCCATTTGTATATTATGATTCTGGAAATTTGGCTTGATAGCATTCTTTGACATTATTACTCTGCATTACATAATAAGGTAGTATTCACTTGGATCAAATTACATACGTCAATGAAAAATTGATACCATTTAGAGTAACCAAATTTAATAATCGTGTATTAAGATTCATTTTTTTTCTTACTAAAGGTTTTTAGAGATGCATGTTGGTTGAGAGATGGATGCACATGAGATATTATTGAAGTTTTAATTATTTTTTAATGTATATGATATCATTTTTAAATTTAGATGACTATTTTTACTTTTAGATAAATATTTTATTTATATAGTTTTGAGTTGAAGGTATATTTTTTACATAAAATATTATCATAATTTTGGTATTATATTGATGTAGTCAGTATTAATAGACTTAAGAGATTATATTACGGAAATATTCTTATTTACTTTAGGTAAAAAATAATTAATATTATAAATCCTCTCTTTTATACAATGAAGAATTAAAGTATTTAGTTTCAAATTTAAAAGTTAATTAACATTATATTTTTTTTCTTTGCACGTTAATTATATAAGGATAATTTTTGAAATAAAAAATTACACAAGTATCAATATCTTCTATTTACAAATGAAAAATATTAAACTTCAAAATGCTCAAATACAAATTACCAGTTTTTTTTAATTAAATTGCATTGGAATTAAAATTTAATGTTTTAAAATAAATTTAATTTAACGAAAACATTTTTTTCACATGCTTAGTTTAAAAAACTACATAAATTTATGAAATTATCGTAGCAAGTGTATTTAATTGGGATGCATATTAGTTTTATTTATAGGTAATTTTAATTCAATTTTGACTGAAATTTATATTTTGACACGATAGTTAATATTTTAACTAATATCTATTAATACTATTACAATTTTAGACTTCTTTAATATAATTTACAAAAGTCAAATTATTTATCCAATTCAAATCATTTTTAGAACTAGTTAGCTTGAGCTTCCAAGACACTAGTTTTGGATATTGTAAAAATTTATTTAAATTTTATTGACTTCATTAAAAAACAAGGTTTTATTATTTTTTGCTTGCAGTTATGAAATTACGAAAAACAAAACAACCTGCGAAAGAACACAACACAACCTCTCTCCATTCATGCCGTTACGCGAAAACTCCAAACCTTCTCAAACTAAAACCACACTTCATCTTCTTCACCAACGGTAACGGTAAACCCTTCTTCCTCCTCCTCCTCCTTCTTCTTCTTCTTCTTCTCTCTGTCAACCCTTACTCATTTCAATCCTTCAATATCATGCATACATAAAATTTTGTTTGTTCCCACTTGTTATATCTATAGCTATCTCTGTATGTATCGGACTTAGGAGAAACCCGACACTGAATATGATTGCCTTTCAATAACTCTAGATAAAAAGAAGAAGATTAAAAGCCTTCAATTGTTGATTCTTTATCTTGTTATTGCGTAATGCGCGGTACCATGTTCATGTCAGTGAACAAGTAATGGAACTTACTTTCGTAGATCATTGTGAAACCATGTTTATTCTGTTTTGTGAACTAATTCAGATTCTGTACCCTCAACAACAACAACCCCACTTTTAGGCCTCCTCAAAAGTTGTGGTACCCTGTTCCTGTAAGAGAACAAACACTGGAACTTACTTTCGTAGATCATTGGCAAGTCATGTTTATCCTGTTTGTCAACAAACTCAGATTCAGATACCCTTTAAAAATCCCACTTTTAGGTTTCCTTTGTTGTTTGCATACTCGTTCCTTGTCTCCTTATGGGAAACCCATCAATTGGAACACCTCCCACAGCTTCGTTCGAAACAACCTTCTCCTTTCTCTCTTGGAAAGGTGCCAGTCCTTGCTCCAGTTGAAGCAGATCCAGACCCAGATGATCCTCACTGGCTTGGTTCAAGACAGCTTTGCCGCAAGTCGTCTTGTTACATTCTGTGCTTTATCTGAATCGCAGGCCCTTGAGTATTGTACCAAGATCTTGTATTGGATCCGAGAACCAAATGTGTTTTCTTGGAATGTTACAATTAGGGGATTTGTGGAAAGTGGGGAGTTAGAGGGAGCTGTTTTGTTATACAAGAGAATGTTGCAATCTGGTGTTATGAAACCAGATAATCATACTTATCCTTTATTGCTCAAGGCTTGTTCTTTTCCATCTATGAATTGTGTTGGTTATACAGTACTTGGGCATGTGTTGAAGTTTGGTTTTGAATTTGATATATTTGTGCACAATGCATCAATAACTATGTTACTCTCATATGGAGAGTTGAAGGCAGCGTATGATGTGTTCGACAATGGTTGTGTGAGAGACTTGGTAACATGGAATGCCATGATTACGGGATGTGTTAGAAGAGGGCTAGCTAATGAGGCTAAAAAACTCTATCAGGAAATGGTGGCAGAGAAAGTGAAACCAGATGAGATTACAATGATTGGGATTATTTCTTCTTGTTCTCAACTGCAGGATTTGAATCTCGGCAGAAAATTTCATCTTTATGTCAAAGAACATGGCCTTGAGTTGACAATCCCACTCAGTAATGCACTTATGGACATGTATATAAAGTGTGGAGACCTATTGGCTGCACGAATTCTATTTGATAAAATGGCACACAAGACCCTTGTTTCATGGACTACAATGGTTTTGGGATATTCTAGATTTGGTTATCTAGATGTTGCCCGGGAGCTTCTGTATAAAATTCCAGAAGAGAGTGTTGTACCTTGGAATGCAATCATTAGTGGCTGTGTCCAAGCTAAGAATAGTAAAGAGGCACTGGCACTGTTCCATGAAATGCAAATTAAGAAAATCAAACCTGATAAAGTTACCATGGTTAACTGTTTGTCTGCATGCTCACAACTAGGAGCACTTGATGTAGGAATATGGTTTCACCATTATACTAAAAGGCATAGTATTTCTCTCGATGTTGCATTGGGCACTGCACTAGTTGACATGTATGCCAAGTGTGGAAATATTGCAAAGGCTCTCCAGGTTTTCCAAGAGGTTCCTCAAAAGAATTGTTTGACTTGGACAGCCATTATTTGTGGTTTAGCACTTCATGGGAATGCCAGGGATGCTATATCCTATTTCTCAGAAATGATCCGTAGTGGCTTAAGACCTGATGAGATCACTTTTCTTGGTGTCTTATCAGCTTGTTGTCATGGAGGTTTAGTTGAAGAAGGCCGAAAATACTTTTCCCAAATGAGATTTAACTTTAATATAACCCCTCAGCTTAAGCACTACTCGTGCATGGTGGATCTTTTAGGAAGGGCTGGTCATTTGGAGGAAGCAGAAGAGCTTCTTAGAAATATGCCGATTGCAGCAGATGCTGCTGTGTGGGGTGCTTTATTCTTTGCATGTCGTGTTCATGGCAATGTTTTAATAGGAGAGAGGGCAGCTTTGAAACTTCTTGAGATGGATCCTCAAGATAGTGGTATTTATGTGTTGCTTGCTACCATGTACAGTGAGGCAAAAATGTGGAAGGAGGCAAGGAGTGTTAGGAATATAATGAAAGAGAGAGGAGTAGAAAAGACTCCTGGTTGCAGCTCAATTGAAATCAATGGCATTGTGCAAGAGTTTGTGGCAAAGGATGTGTTGCATCCACAGTCTGAATGGATTTATGAATGCCTGATTTCATTGACAAAGCAACTGGAGTTTCTTGTGTTTATATGTGACATTCCTGCTTATGGAGATGAATTTGTTTCCTAAACTTGTCAGTTTGTTTTCTCTATTTCTTGTGCTGATTTAATTACACAATCTTCCCTGGATAGCCTGTACCAAATTTTCATTCTATCAAGGGTATCCTACCTCAGAAAATATATGTAAGTACCATGAAGACATCTTTCTTCCATCATACATCTTTTTACTGATTTTTTCAATCTCCTTATGCTCCTCTGTATAACTTGTAAGTTTATTACAGAGGAACACAGATTAGGTATTTGATTATTATTTGTGGCTCTACTTCAGTGTCTTCATTGGAAAACTTGAGGACTTGTTATGTACATCATCAAATATTGTGTTAGCCACCCACATGTTCACTGTATTCTCTTCACCTGTATACATTTAATTATGCTTCATCCAAACTGCTGGCCTCATGATAAAGACACCAGCCATGCTGCTAAATTGTGTCAAATATTATACATTGCTAAACAGGACCAGGATTTTCTCTCCCATTGTTGGAAGTTGTATGAGATCCCCTTTTCCTTTAGTTTTCATCAAGCATTCTACTTTGATGAAGATATTATCACAAAAGATAAGTGTGAAATGTCCAAGCTCCATTGGTGTGGCTTTGGAGATTAAACACTATGTAGTGCATTATTTTAGTATGTTGGATTATCTTGTTATTTTTACTTACCCCCCACTTTTTGTCCTTGCTTAAGGTTTCCTCTTTATGATGGTCAATTCTCGTATGCAACTCATGGCTTGGTTATGATCTGTTATCATTTCAAATCTTTAACGTGATCAATGATGGATCTACTAACATGATTTCTGTTATAATATTGTTTATGACTAACTTTTATGATTCTCCATGCCCAGAAAACAATCATATGGTACAGAACTAGAACTATGGTAATTATTGGCTAGAACATTGATTCAAATGATGTCATGTACATTTTGGAGAATACTTGCATGGATTGGGGTGTTGAAACCCTACGTTAAATGACTTCTACACTTGGTTGGTTCTATTTCAAGACTCTACGGGATGAAGAGGTCAAGTTAAAGAAATTCTGAATACTTCTATATAAAACTCTTGGCTCTTGTATATTGGATTCTGATCATGCTTGTATTTAAAAGCTTTTTTATCTGATCAATATACTGCATCAACAAGACAAGGAAAAGAATATTTTTTTAAAACATTTGTCTAAATCCAATTGCTGACGCTTTCTATTTCTGCCCCTTGGTTTCATATTATTGCTTCCAGACATGATTCACATGTATCTACTCATGTTTGATTCTTGTTGCATTTTTTTTAATATTAATATCAACAACTAAATTATTCTGCTGTTTCTGGCTCAGGAGCAGTAGGAAGAAAACTGATACTGTAAATTCTGTCTTGAAATTGACCAAAGCAAGTGAGAAATTGGACTCAATAAAGGTCATCCATGTATCACTGCCAAAGTGAACAACAGTAAAATGGTATGGTGGGCAAAATCTTTGGTTGCTGCTACTACTGCCACAGACCAGACCCATTTTACTTGTGAATTGGATTCAGGATTGTCTTAAGGTCCAAGTAGGTAAAGCCCTTGCTTTAGGTCTCCAAAAAAAAAAAAAGGCCTCCAAAAAATTTTTGTTAGTACTCAATAGATAATTTTGTATCAGAAAAAGCTCAAAAAATAAATTTTAAACAAAATTATGATATATTTTAACATAAATTATTTTATTAATGAATAAAAATGTCTCATTCTTAAGTTTGTTTTATACTTTTCAAACCTTTAAACCGTTTTCGATTGGATTGAAACCATTGAGGTTTACCGACACTTGTCTGTTCAATGACAGGCTTCACACTAAGAGTTACCAAGAACTTCTCAAATTCACCATATGAGTTTCCATCAGAAGGTTTATGAAACATGTGATAATTCTTTTGCACTGGTTGATGCTCTTCTAGCTGATTGCTATAACATGCCGGAAGATCATCCATCATTGTTCATGGAAATGGCGACAACAAGTGTTGAATGAGAAAGCAAATGATATCGGATACTAGAATGTTTTGTCCTGACAAGTTCTATGTTTTGCATTGGCATGGCATGCAGAATGACTTAAAAATATAACCACCAATTCTTACCTTGTCAGCTGAGGTCAGCTATATGGATCAATTGACAGCATCAAACTGTGAAAAACTTAACTTTCAATAAAAATCACTTCTAGCAAGGTCATTTTTTGTAGTTTCTTGTAATATTTTCTTTGCTTTTTCATTCCATTTAATTGGGTTATCTTCCATTTGATCTACTTCTCTTTACTTTCAATACCTCTTTTAATTGTTCAAGATCCAATTGTTCTCTAGGCCAGAGGCTACAAATTGTTAGTGTTGATTTAAACCTTGTCTTTTGTGTTAAAATCCTGTGATATAATATATTTTTACCTACGCATATTGGCAAGTACAGGTATATATTCAGTTATTTAAAAAAAGAAAGGGCCTTTTAACTGTACAAAAATAACTCCCATAATTAAACAGGTCTATATGATATGATTTTCTTATAATAAAACCATAAAATATTTTTTGTTAGGTTTCTGTTAATTACAATCATTTCACTAATGTTAAAGCAATTGAATAAATTGAAAAAGAAAATACAAAGATGGCATTAAACACTTTAAGACAATACAAACTATTTATGGATGATTAAAATTATTTACAGTCCTTAAAAATATAAACATATCATTTGATCTCGTTATTACATGTTAATCTTCGGTTAAAGTTTAGTATTTTGTATTTTTAAAAAAAGATAAATAGTCAATTTAATATAATAAATATTAATATATTTTATTTTTAGTATGACTTGCATTCAGAACTTGTTGGTACAGTGGGTTGTCACTGTAAGCCCCTTTTTCCTTTTCAGTTGAGTTTTGGGCCTAGCCTTCGTGGGCCTAAGGTCGGCCCAACAAGGGGACCCAATAACCATGCCAGCCCCTAACCCCTTCATCTCTGTTCCATTTTCAGAAACAAGCTTTTGTTCCCTCTCTTCATCTCAAGCCAAGTTCTCTGCTAGGGCTCTCCATCCTCACGTCTTTGAGCTAGCAAAACTCTCCCCTTTTTCCAGGTAAGCTGACCTTTAGAGCTCAGGGTTCGTTCCTTCTCCCCTTTTTCTCTGTTTAAAACGCGTGGGTCAAGTTAGAGTTAAGACTCTTAACTTCATTTTGTCCTCTTTTTCCAGTTTCAGCTCACTGTCTTAGTTCTTGGAGCTGTTGTGCTACATAGTTAGGGTCTGGTTGTTTT
>Ga0214544_1001073_pt1 | contig 55143 bp, 32 predicted proteins | sample CNSS3metaG_FD_160074 | JGI IMG/M metagenome (GOLD analysis project Ga0214544, IMG submission 160074) | Root nodule microbial communities from cowpea collected in UCLA plant growth center, Los Angeles, California, USA - CNSS3 | ecosystem: Host-associated > Plants > Roots > Nodule | place: USA...
TATATATATAATACCGATGATCTAAAATCATTGGTTGGAACAATATGTACTTTAGATTTAAACTCATTCAATTCATAAATTGAATTATATAGATACACCTGATTTTTTCATTTGTGAATCCAATCAAAATCGGATTGAGTAACAGAACTATAAAAATCAAAACCAATGACAATAAACTAATTCAACTACGTAATACGTATATATTAAAAATATTATTTTTTAATAATATAAGCATAAAAAACTAATTTTATACTTAATTTATTAATATGATATTAGTATTTTCATTACCTTATTAAAAGTATTTATTTTGAGATTATTTTTGTTAAGAGGTGATAACCTTTTTAATTACACAACTTGAAGACTTAACGTTTGAGCACAGCTACTTGTATCTAAGATCATAAGTGGAAATCATACTATATGTAGGTTTTGGACCTGTTTCCAATGACAAGTGGACTTTGTCTTACATAGAGTTATCATGTGCTCGTGATCTTCAGTGCAAACGATAGTTGGTTTGGTGTTCTCTTAAATGTGATCTACTGCGCCATTAACATCATAACTCAAAAAATTGTAATTTGGTTATGTTGGCATAGCCTACATAACATTCATACTATTTTTAGTAGGTTGTGCATCTTTTTTATTCGAAAATGATAATTGACACATATTATTGTTGTTATCCTCTTTATTATTACTACATAGTTGGTAAAGAGTGTAACACATTATGTTAACTAAAAAATATAATAACGATGATCAACTAATTTATATATAATATTATATGGTCCGGAAAATAGTGTAAAAGAAAGTACACCCTTCTAATTTCTTTTTTCCCAATAAGAAGAATCAGTATGGAGAGGATATAAATCTGAAGTTGATGAAGGCGAAGCAATCCATGACCCATCTTTCGATGAACTATGATTTGTATGTGTTTCATTGCTCTGATTTTCTTCCATTTGAGAGTAAAATTGTCTCATAGCCTCTAGCTTATTTTCATCCATTATTTCAGATGAATCTGAAATAAATTCTGGAATCACAGTTTTTCCTTCGAGCATGCCGAGCACTGTTGACATGGAAGGCCTAAGGTTTGCAATGGCATTTGTGCATAAAAGACCTACTTTTATCATCATCATAACCTCTTTTTCATTGAAATTTGATCCTAATCTTCTATCAACAAGCTCCATCAGATTTCCTTTCTCTTTCAAGAAATGGGCCTGTTAAATAGAAGCCAACACATAAAGCATGTGAAAATAAAACAGTGGAAAAAAATGAAAATATGAACAACATTAGTAGAGGACACAAGTTGAATGTAACATAACATGTAAAATTATCAAATATAAAGTGGAATGACACATGTCATATACCGTAAATATAGTATGCAATGTATAATTTGATTCATAAATAGAAAATAGAAGTTACCCAATCTAAAAGATGCAATGCTTCTTGTTTGGGTCGAGGGATGGTATTGCTGTTTCCAGTTACAATTTCCAAGATAACTACTCCAAAACTATAGATATCTGCTTTATCAGTTAAATAACCATGCATGGCATATTCTGGAGCCATATATCCACTGCATAATTAAAATACATATTAGTATCAAATTTCTTAAATAAAATAGTGTTTAAAATTTGTTATTTGAAGTATCATAAAAATTTTACTATGTAAATTTTCTTTCCTTGTTTTTTTAAAAAATTCATAGAAAAGATTTATTAATAGAAACTTCATTTACTTACTAAGTCCCAGCTATTCTTGTGCTTATGTGAGTGTTGTCTTCATCATCAAGCTTTGCAAGACCAAAATCAGATATCTTTGGGTTTAGATCTTTGTCTAATAACACATTAGTAGCCTTTATGTCTCTGTGAACAACTTTTAATCTTGATTCTTCATGTAGGAATACTAAACCTCTAGCAATACCAACACAAATCTTATACCTGGTTGGCCAATCTAATTGCAAACAAGATTCTTCATTTCCTTCATAAATTAGACATTAAAACCATTAAGTCATTTAAATATTAAAAATACGTTAAAGTAAATTAAGGAACCATATTTGATGATTATTAAAACAAATACTTACTAAATAAAGCATGTGCAAGGCTATTATTTTCCATATATTCATATACCAACAACAACTGATCACCCTCAACACAACAACCGTAAAGCTTAACAAGACAAGGGTGTTGCAAAGCTGAAATCAACCCTATCTCATTTATAAATTCACGGTTCCCTTGCTTAGACTTTGATGAAAGCTTTTTAACTGCTATTATTGTGTCATCTGATAAAGTACCCTACAATTATGAAATAGTACATAATTTTCGTGAGTTTGACATATTATGTAGTAGGCTATTTATAAAATTCAATAAATCAATCATAACAGTTATGAGAAGTTATGTAATATTTTGAAGGGTACCTTGTAGACAGGACCAAAGCCTCCTTCTCCAATCTTATTGGAAATATCAAAGTTATTTGTTGCAACTTTGATTTGACGCATAGTAAACAAACCCACTTGCAAATTTAAATGGTTTAACTCTGTCAATAAAATAGAACTGAAATTAGATACCTCATACATCTTGGAGAAAATGTTGTGTTTTGTCAATATATTAAAAGACATAGGTATTATTTTTAAGAGTTTAATTATGATGTTGTTATCAAATTGAAAATCATTGTTAATATATTTCTAAGGTAATGATTACAAAACTCAATATAATTGCTTTACATAATAGGTTGGATTGGAAGATATAAAACTATTCTATATTAGTGTACAATTTTTTTCTGTTATATTAATTAAGAAACGATATACCAAATTGGAATAACATTTTATAAATCATTGTATAGTGATGTACACATATTATTTTCTTGTAAATATTTTAAGGGAATGAAATGACGTAATTTATTTGAAATCTAGGAGAGAAGAGCAAAATAGACACTTATATTTAACATTTATAGTTTGTCACTTTATTATAGATAATCACCTTTTGCCAATGAATTTCTTTTCGCAAAATGCAATCTCCAACCAAGTAAAATAAGGATGACAAATACCATTGCAGAAAGAACTATCCCAATTACAACCCCTATAGTTATGCCACTTATGTTTGGATGCCTGTTGTTGGGAACTGTAGTGTTTACTGACAATTGCAGAAGAGCAATATGTGTTATTTAATACCTTGAATGCAAAATTGGAAGAATAAAGTGACAGAGACAAATTGACTTACCATGAGTGACAGATATAGCTGATATAAGTGGGCCATACACTGATCTATATGGGATAGAAGTTGTTCCTTTTCCAGCCCAATAAAAACGAATTTCTAAAGAGTTATTAGTAACAATAGTTGAAATTCTTTTTGTAATGTTCTTACCAACTCCTCCTGCTTCATTTGCAATATTGAAATCCTTCAATTCTAGCTTTCCCTACAATAGTTCAAATCCAAACCTTAATGAATTTTTATTTTTGTAGTTCTTAATATATACAATCTAAACTTTGAATAATTCTACAAGTGAAGTCAGATGCACTACAAAGAGGAAATTCTACTTTGTTGATCATGATTGAAACATAATTAAATTAATCACATAGTACCTGAATGTAAACATCAAATATACGTCTTCCAAGACTGCTATATGAGTTATCATCAGTGAACATGATCTCTGCAAAATGTAGTGATACTATGTAGTCTCCATTTTTTAGACACATTCCATAATAAGTCAAGGAAATGGGGGATACACGTGCAGTCTGATACAATACAGAATCAGGCATAGAAAGTGTATTTTGACTTTGCTGGATATAGGCTAGTTCATTATGACCACCTAAGAAATGACCGGTATTGCTAAATGCCCAATTTTCTTTGGGCTTTTCAGATGTTGCTGCCCCTGATGGATAAAAGTCCTCATCATACATAATATTTTCATTGCTTCTTTGTTGTTCACCACCACAATTTATGTGGAATGAGTCAAAGACTGTTACAGAAGAAGAAAAAAAGTCAAATTTAGTAATGTAATACTAATTTTTATTTTAATTATGAGTTTAAGTATTGGTTATGTTCAAGATAATGAGATCTTAATTTTTATTTTATTTTTATGATGAGGGGAAAAATATATTTTCATGATAAAAGGACAATTTAGATTAGTTAGGTAGGTTGAGGAAAGGAATATGTTACAACGGGTGAGTGTAGGAGCTAGAAGGGCTAGGATAGACCTAATATATATTTGTGTGTGTGTAGGTGGGTGCGTGTGTGGGTGTGAGTGTGTGTGTGTGTGTGTGTGTGCGTGTGTGTGTGTGATACCTTGCTTTTATGTAAGGTGAAATTGGACCACATTTTGAGATTTTTTATGTGTGTGTGTGTGTGTGTGATATGTGTGATACCTTGCTTTTGTATAAGGTGAAATTGGATCACATTTTGATATTTTTTATGTGTGTGTGTGATACCTTGCTTTTGTGTAAGGTGAAATTGGATCACATTTTGAGATTTTTTAAAATTGAATGTGTGTGTGTGTGTTACCTTGCTTTTGTGTAAGGTGAAATTGGATCACATTTTGAGATTTTTTAAAATTGCATAAGGGCTCTAAGAGTTAATTTTGTGAAAAATAAGTTAGAAGAAATGGGAACTAATAGAAGTCTATTGGATAATTTTGCTAAAATCATTATAAATGACTAAATGGTAGTGATGTCTATCATTTGATGTCTACCTTATCTCATCAATAGAAGTCTATTTAAAGAAACATGAAAAGACATTTTATTTATCGTTTGTTATTAGAGTAAGCTTGCTTAAGTTAGTTTTAACTATTTGTCAGACGCCTTCTTTTACTTTCATTGAAATGCCAACTTTAGTGAGAGAGGAGATTAAGAAAATGTGGAAACATTTTCTATAGGAACATGGAAGCAGAAGAAGGAAAATAGCTTGAAAAGGTAAGAATCCAAGTGTAAAGGTAAGAATCCAAGTGTAAGCCCAAAGAAAGAGGAGTTCTAACGGTAAATCACATTTATCCATTCTATTATGACCTCCTGAAAAAGTTGAAATGGAAACATAAAAGAAAGACTAGAAGGCTTCTAGAAGGATTTTCTAGAGGCAACATTTGGGTTGTGGAGAAATCTAAAGGGTAAGACCCGAGGGATTTAAATAATTAAATGAATAATTATTTAATAAATGCGGGTAGTGGGAGCCTTAATGGCATTTAATGCGGATTGTTATGATGTGAAATAGTACTAACTCAAATGGTTGAGAGTACTTGGTTGTGTTGAAAGGACTTGGGTTTGAGTCCTATGTATGCTAAGTTGTGTGCTATTTTTAATTGTGTATTATTTTTGTTAATATGATTGATCATGAGGAGTGATAATAAAATCTTAGATTTATAGGAATTATCACAAAACATGAATTGGTTGAATTGGGTGTGCACTTCCTTTGTAATGGAGTGGTTATGTGTTCAAACCTTTCTAAGAACGAATTAAGCTTTCTTTTTGTCAAAATTCTTTTTGGCATGAATGTGAAAAGGTAGAGGAACCCTAGCTGCCAAGAAGGGCAGCCTAGTGGGTTGGGAAAAACAACCAATAATGGTCATTGAATAGCCATTAAGTATTTTTTTTATTAATTTCGTTTTGGTGGATTAAAGGGTGATTAAGGGGTAGTAACTTAGAGAAAGAAGGGAATTAAAGGAGAGTGAAGGATTAGTTTCGTGTGGGTCTTGGGGCATAGATTTTCCAGAGGATTCGAGCTACTATGCAGAGAGGGTTGAGAGCTATTGGTTGGAGAGGCCAACGGAGGCTATTGGAAATCAAGCAAGATGTGTGAATTATCACTAGGGCAAGGACTTCCAAGTAAGGGGAGTTGTTTCTTGTGTTTTTATTCATGTATGAATGAATGTGACTTGCCATGTATCATTGCATGAACTTTATCTATTTTTACACTATTTTTCGTAAGTTTCTAGGTTTCCGCACAGAAACTGCCTGGCAGCCATGAGTATGCTGCCAGGCGACGCATCAATGGTGACCCTGTTGTTAGGTTCTGATATGAACCGCATGGCGGCAATAAATTTCCGTCAGGCAACGCGAAGCTGTTCTATTTTGTTTTGCGTTGTTTGGTGCAGAAGTTACTTTGACTTATGGAATTTATTGGTGTATATTGTATTTAATCAATAATGCTATGGACAAAATGTAATTGGGTCGTATGATAAGGCTTTGGAGTAAGGGGGCGTGGGCGATCATGGGATTATGAGAGGGGCTGAAAGAGGACAACTAGGAAATTGATTCCAACGTCTAATTGTTATTTAATCTTAACATTGTTTATGCATTTTATTTCTGGAATTGCATACGAATTCGACCTAGTTGTATGGTGAGATGGGGTCGAGGAAAAGTAAGGGATATTCGCACAACGGAGAAACTAAGAATTTTTCCATAATCTAATTTGCCACCTGGCGGCGTATTATCTACCGCCAGGCGATAATTGAAATTTTCCAACTTAGCATTTTGATAGTGCTGGAAATCATGATTTTGTTATTGGTCATTGTATAAATTTGGATGGACGGGAATATTGTGCTTAAGCCTTGATAATTCAGAATGCCGAAATGAAAAGATTATGAAGATATGATCATGGTAGGGGTATGTGAGAGTTAATGTGGATCTGGAATTTAAAACATAATGAAGGATAATCGTAATTAGGATTGTAGGAATTGGGAAGATATGATTTCAGCTGGTTAAAGACTTAGAGATGTTGGATAATTATAATATAGCAGGTTAAGGAATCCACCATAATTTGTGTAGCTTAATTGGAGGGTATTTGACTGAAAAGTTTTGGTACCATTGTAGTGCATTAGAAGTAGGCTGCCTGATTTTAAGATACTGAATTGGTAGTCATTTTCATAAACAAGACTGAGTCAGTATAAAAGCCTAGAGTACTTGGGGAATCATAGACCTTAAATAGAGGAATTTGTGAATGTGAAATTATAGGTAATTGAACCATGTATGGATGGCACGGTAACAAGAATTAGACCTTGATTGAGGAGTTTATGTTAATAATTTTGGAACCAATTGGGATTGTAGGAAAACCTATTTTTTGATGCTAAAACCCAATAGTATCTTGCTACTAGTATGGTGCTTGGCGACATGAGTGGGCCGCTAGGCGATAGGACTAACAGGCTGTCCCTACAACGTGTGGCATTTGGCGGTGAGGTGTGAACCGCGAAGCGATAGACCCTGAGACAATGGGTCTGAATGCATCTTGACGCCTGGTGACGCATGTGTCCCGTTAGGCGGTCTGCGTAGGATTATAGCGCTCCAGCTAGGAACTTCGTCTTGTTTTTGTTATGATGTTGTGATGTGAGACTTGGATAAGGAGATGTTGCACCATGAGTGGGTAGGTTAATGGTTGGTGGTTAACATGTGATGATATGAGTGGGGAGGTTCATATTTTGATGCTCTCGTGTAGGGATACGAGCGAGGATGTTCGTATGTTCCGTGCTCACACTTAATAGTTGCTGCAAGCGGGGAGGTTCGTAGCTAATGGATCACGTGTGTTGGACTACGGGCGGGGAGGTCCGTAGAGTTAGACTACGAGCGGGGAAGTTCGTAGAGGCAGGACCACGAGCGGGCCAGTTCGTGGGAGCATCATATATCCTGAGTCCATGGTCAATTGTTGTGTCACTTGCAGGTTGAAAAACCTTGGGGTATAAGGTCTTGTCCAAGAACTAAATAGAATAAAGTAATTTGGGTGAATTCTTATTTATCAAGTTATATGATATTTATTTATGAGCTCACCCTTTCTGTTTGTGTTTGGCAATAATCATGTGACTTTTCATACGGGAACAGATGATATTCCAAGTGATGCTGGTGATGCCAAGAGACGGAGAGAGGGCTCGCATGGGATTTGAATTGCCTTTATATATGAGTTTAGTTTTCATTCAATTCATTTTGAGTACTTGTAAACGATTATAGTTTTTTATGGATTTTGCTAAATTTGAATTTTTAGCGTGTTGTATAAATTTTAAATTTTTCTCGCATTTCGGAATAATAAATGAGGACATTTGTATTTCAATTTCTATTTATTTATTTTATTTAAGTAATTTTCTTTAGGGACGTTACATAAAGGATGTGAGTGAGTCAAAACCTAGCAATCGTGGTGGTGGAAAGACTTAACGAAGGTGTGCATTAAAGAGAATTTGGGAAATTGATTTGATATAAATGTCACATTGAAGGTTGGGGATGAGACAATAGTTACCGTTTTGAGTGACGAATGCAAGGGAACCATACCTTTTAAACACATGTTTCTTAGATTGTATTACAATGTAGTCTTAAAAGATGAAAAGGTGCGAGAGTAAGAAAGATGGACAAATAATATATCGAAATAGAAGTTGAAATAAAGAAGTGATTAGTTTACTTGGAAACTCCCTCAAATTTCTACATAGATGCAAAGTCTAAATGAGTTTAGCCTAACTTAGGAAAGGGATGTTGGATATGGAAGGGTGAGGAAACAAGTTGTTACATTAAGAGTCTAAACCCTTTTCTTCCTCTCTAGTTCTTTCTTTTCTGGCAATAAAATCCCATGCAAAATCACCTCTTTCAAACCAATATTAAAAATCCAATATCTTTGTTTTTGTCTACTCCATCGTAGAAGATGAACACATGAACTCAACTATAGCTTTCAGGTTTGTTTCCAAGATTTGTGGAGGATGATGTTGATGGAAAAGGGGACCCCATTGTATCATTTAAAAAATATAGGGGCTTTATTGAGTGAAAATAAAAATATAGGGACCAAATTACTAATTATTCATTGACTCTATTTTACAAATATTATGACTCAATTGAGTAAAAAACTAAATATAAGGACAAAGACGAATGGAAGACCTAATTATAGGAACCAAATTACTAATGAAACCTAATTTTTAAGTACAACTCAAATCAAATTACTCAATAAAATATTACTGTAAATAAATTTGGTCTTTCTAAAAGAAAATTTAAATGAGTTGTCCCAAAATATAAATTTTAAAAAAATTATATTTTTTATAAAATAACTTCAACTCCATAAGTGTAAACGAATATATATATATATATATATATATATATATATATATATATATATATATAAAGTCAAATTTTAAATAATTATTCAGTGATTAATATTTTATCACTAATCATTTTATTTTAATCACTTGAATTTAAAAAAAAAAACTCAAATAAAATTCAGTAATAATTATTAACGGTTAGCGAGTATCCTCAAATCAAATATTGTGATATGTGTTTTAATCTATTTAGCAAATGGGTAATTAAATATTCGTGTCCATTAACAATAGTCTGGTGCATCTGAAGTTACAAGAGCAATGTAGTTTTTAGGAAAAAAAAAGATGGACAGGATGAAATCTTTCGATTGACACAATAAAGGTGTGGGCATGACTAACCAAGAAAGTTCCAAAAGTTTCCTTCTCATATTCAAAATGGTACCTCTGTCTTATAGTTTCCTTACAATCCATTCAAATATTGCAGAAATAGTATGTGTAGAATATGAACTAAAAAATTTAACCCTAAATTTGAATCTTAATGGGTTGTGGAGTGTAGTAACATATGTCACCTGATATGTCAAGGATTGGGTGTTGTTATGACAATGTGGGCAAATAGGCACAATAGCTCAACAATTGTATGTTTTGTATATGTTGTTTGGTGCAGGTGTTCCATGAAAGGATTTTTGTGAAAGGAGAAACATAGGAGATGAGGTGGGAGCCCACACAAAGAACAAATGTTTATGGGGAGTAAGGACATAGTAATGCACATATTATGTGGTAGTCTATGACTCCTAAATTATGTTTCACATGTTGTCAGGCCTGAGGATGTTTTGTATGGCTAGAACATTGTGTTGGAAATCCCACATTTAATAGACGTAAGTACAATTCACAATATATAAATAATTACAAATTTTCCCTTATAAGTTGGTTTTATGAGGTTGATTTAAGTTTAAAGTCCATTTCTAACTAATTTTGATAAAGGTGGTATGGAAGGCTCTTGGACAATATAAGTCATGATTGTTAAAGCCATGGCATAAAAATCGTGTTAATAGGGAGATAACAAAGGTATAATCTTAGGCATGAACTTTTACAATGACTTTGAATAAATGGACGAAAATCTAATAGGCCAGACCTTTTCAAATCATATCCTTAATGATAGAACAATCAATCCTATTCCTTTTTCATTCTACTTTGTGTCTCAATTAGTCTAGAATCATTGTTCAACTCTTAATATTAAACAAATGTAAGAGTTAGGATGCAAAAGATTATGCTTTGGTTTTACTAAGATTTCCTATAAGAATGCTATTATATTTGTTTGCTCCACTCTAGTTAATTGGATATAACTAATAATATGTAGAGACTTCATATATGGAATGTACAATCTATCAACTTTAATATCATTGTTTGACATTTTTTCTGGAATAAACTAGGAAAATTGACCACTTTTGATATATGAGTTACTCATGTATAAGAGACCTAACACCATTTTTAATATAAAATCATAAAACTTAATGTTTATGAGTTTTCATTTTTTTCTTATATCACTCAGTTTTTCATTTTAACTTAATTGTAGACTTCTAACTCATATTTGAAGTCCTAATAGTGTTCATTAAGAGTGACAATGGCTAATATTTTGAAGTAACTAGACAATCCTAAACATATATGCTTTGGATTTTCTGATGTAAAATTGGGGTATAACCTAATCAATCTCAAACTTCATAATCTAGAATTATCTTATAGAATTGTCTTATGTAATATTGCATATCAATCTCACAAGAGAATAACAACAACAATGTTACAAATGCAATAGAACTTGAAGTGTGAACAACCTTGAGGATGATAAGTGAATGATTTTGACCTTTGAACTAGAAGGAAACTTATAGACTTTACACGGCTAAGGGAGAAGAATACATGAAGCAAAGTTAAAGTGCTTTTTAGACAATAGAATGAAGCAGAAATAGAAAACCTCCAAAGAAGAAGGAAGTGCCAATCATGATTTTGTTTGATGAATAGATACTCTGACTTTTGGTACGAAGATAAGAGGAAGACTCAATGTTTTTTAATAGGCTGGACAAAAATCTATGTTTTTTGGTGTATGGTTTATTTTGACCTCAATTTTATACATAAAAAAAATGGGTAAAACACTCTAAATGTTTCATCACAAATAAAATTATTCATTATTGATATAGAAACAAAGAAAGCAAAATTGTTATAGTTTGGTTATAAGTAGGTTTCCCTCAAACTTCTAAACTAAGCTACAAACTTGTGTTGGAGTTTAGTTGTAGTGATTGTAGCTTGATATAGGGTTACATTAACTTCTTAGGATGATTTTAGAAACTCTTTAAAATGTTAATATTATTAATAGGCTAAACTATATAATGCTATGTTTGTTTGTACATATTTTCAAATATATATATATATATATATATATATATATATATATATATATATATATATATATATATATATATATAATGCAAAAGTAAACAACTTAGCTTGAAGGAAATACTCAAACTTACGTCTTGTACAGTTTTCTCTACTCAGACAGGTAATAGGTCCACTGTAGGAATATTAAGAGAAGACCAAAAACGAGTTAGCAGAAACATTTAACCAAACCTTAAGCCACTCGTCGTACTAATTTATGGAAAAATGTTCAATTTTTTTTCTAAACATGGACTGCATTTTAAGCTTAAACCAACTTTAATGGTTTCTAAATACCTAAACCTTACACATGAAAAAATAATGTATATTACTTACTTTTGGCTCATTGGGAAGCTGGCAAACCAATTCCTGTAGTATAAAATATATGATTAATACTAATACAAATATATTGATAAATTTAGAGATAAAAAGAATAAAAAATATTTCAGTTCTTACACTTCTTTATTCTCTTGGCATGCCATGGAGGAGTTTTTATCAGTGAAGTTGTTATATGAAAGATCTCTATAAATACATGTAAAGTGCAATTCAGAAACAAAGATATAAAATATTACTTTCATTTTGAGATTAAGCATGTAGGTATAAAATATCACTTTATTCAAACAATAGTAAAGGAAGAAATGTTTATATGCAACATATTTAACAAATGCATGAAAAATCAATCAACATAACATGATTTATAATGCTAATCCTCTCTTTATCAATCATTGAAATGTAAAAGTATAATAGAAAAAAGTGGCACAAAGATATGATTGACTCGACTGATATCTTTTGCAAAAATTATTAGAATATTATTAGAGCTAAAATTTCACATTGGTAGGAATTTTATTTTGAGCAACCTCACAAACCTATGTATTGTCAACTAAAGGAGGAATGGAGTTAGGAGTTAACGACCTAGCATTGTTTAATAAAGTGCTTTTTTCAAAGTGAAGACGGACATTAGGAAAAAGGTCACATGGATTGTGGAAAGATGTTTCGGAGCCAAAATATGAATTTTGGAGGAATTTGAATAGAACAGGGGACACGCCAAAAGAATCTTGGTTGTGGAAGGATATGAGGAAGGTGTGTGGGGGCAAGAAAATGAAACACGTGGTATGAAAACAATGTCATATGGAAAATAGTAAGGGTTGAAAAATTAGATTATGGGGGGATAAGTGGATGTGTGAGGTGCCACTAATACAATTTTCCCAAGATTTTTAGTAATTCAAATTTTAAGGGTGCTTACGCAATTGATATAGGCAACTGGAAAGAAAAGCATGGTTTGAATGGGAACTCATACGTGTAACAAAATTCTTGCAAACCATAGACACAATTTTGTCAATAAAGGAATTGAAGATGAGTAGAGTTGGAGTGGAGTGGAATCACGGTAATATACTGTCAAACATGCATATAAGTTACTATAAAATAGTATTGTAGGAGAAGATGCAAACATCTATGACCAGTTTTGGAATGTTAAAAGTGTTACAATCCCTACTATTATGCTTGAAGGGTGATTATAAATAAAGTGGCTACAAGAGAAAATTTAGGCCATAGAAGGGTGATAATTGGGAGTTCAACTTACATTTTATGTGGATGGTGCGAAGAAACATTAAATCATTTGTTCTTTAGCTGTAAATTTTAAAGAAAAGTGTCAATATGTGTGACATATGGTTGTGCCTAAGCTTTATACATCATCATGCTCCACAACAACACCTTTTGCAGTTCAGTTTATTACAATTGAATAATAAAGGAAATAAGATGTGGAGTTGTATGTGAATAGCAATTACTTGAACAATATGGAACCATAGAGATATTTTTTATTATAAGGTATAGGATGTAGAGGAATGAAAGGTTTAGGCATAGGTAACATATAAAATCCCAAAAGCAAACTTGAAATATTCTAATTGCTATATGAGCCTAGTAACATGTTTGGGGTTTCTATAACGGTGAACAATAAATGTAAGCACGAAACAAATAGGATGGGAGGGGGTTCAACTCAAACATGGTAAATTATATGCAAAGAATATGCAAAGAATATATAAAGGTTTAGGGAAAAGACTACTTAGAAAATGATTAGGAGTATGCTAAGTATAGAGACTAGAAAATGTGTTAGGGATTGTGTTTATTACAATTGTGCTCAATGTATGCAGATGTTTTGTTAGTATTATGGTGCTTGATTTAGTCCTACATCGCTTAGAATTGTGAGATGTGGTTCTCTATTTTGCTATATAAGACACCCTATGTAAAGTTTGAGATACACCAAAAATAAATAAAAGTACTTTCTAGTGTAGTCGTGGACGTAGACATACACATTGTACGTTGAACCACGTTAAATTCTTCGTGTCGTTTATTTTTCTCTCATTTATTCCTTCCTTTATTGCCTTGTTCCTAATAATTGGTATCAATAGCCATTTTTCTTGGTATGCTTTGTGGTTGCACATTGTCTGATCTTCCACATCAGAAAAGATTTGGTTTCTTTTTCTTCTTGGAAATCTCAATTTAGAGAAGTAGTGGGGGGGTTTTGTCAAAAGCATCAGGAGCTTTCGTCAAAGTAACAGGAGCTTTCTTCAAAGCAGCAAGAGCAATGGCATTGGAAGAAGGGAATGTGAGGATTGAGAAGTATGATGGCAATTACTTCGGGTTTTGAAAGATGCAAATAGAGGACTACTTGTATAAGAAGAAGTTGTAGTTACCCTTAAAAGGGTAGAAGCCAACCGACATGGCACAATCAAAATGGGAGTTGTTAGATCAGCACACACTCGGTGTGATCTGGTTGACATTAGCCAAGAATGTTGTGTTCAACATCATGAACGAGAAAACAACTATAGATTTGATGCAAGCATTGTCGAATATGTATGAAAAGCCATTTGCAGCCAATAAAATGTATTTGATTCGCAGGCTAGTCAACTTAGAAATGAGTGAAGGTAACTTGGTTATTAATCATATTAGTGAATTTAATACAATTATTGTGCAGTTGACATCAGTGCAGATAACATTTGATGATATACAAAAAACCAATCCATGAAAGACAAAGCAGTGGAAGGTTTTAAGGTGGCAAAGAGGAACAAGATGATGTCAGTACTTCAAACGATATGTAATTCCTTATCTAGTGATAATATTCAAAAAGGCAATAGTTTGTTTTGGTCAAATAGGGATATGGGGAGTAATGAGTTTGTTAAGCTTTAGGAGTTGGCTAAAGAATTAGGAGTAAGGTTTTTTAGAGATAAGGAGAAAATAATAAAGGAACTAGATGAGATAGAGGCAAGGGATAGGAATATGGCGGGAGGCAAAAATTACGGGGGGAGAAATGACTCTAATCAAAATAATTAGCATTAGTATCAAATGGTTAAGTGCGAGATTCAAATGGAGGTACCTAAAAGAAATCCTAGAAAAAGAAGGAATTGATATGATGTGCATTCAGGAAACTAAGTTACAAAAATTACAAAAGAGTGACTGCTATAATCTACAGGGGGACAATAATATTGAATGGGTAAATTTAGAGGTAAATGGTAATTCAGGGGGGATTTTAACTAGGTGGCTTAAGGTCAGTTTTAGGTGTGAATGCCAAGTTGTGGGGAAGGGATTCATTGGGGTGTTTGGTAAGTATAGTAGGAATACTAATTGTTCATGTCCTTGTGGCTACGGCTAATGTATACTCGTCATGTGAAATCAATGACAAAGAAGCCCTTTCAGAGAACTTAAACAAAATAAAGTCTACAGAAGAGTGTAAACAATGGTGTATTTTAGGAAGACAAGTGTCTTACCATTATGCATTAGTCTTAAAATCTACATCTATCATTAAGGCCTTAAGCCTTTCAAAATCGCTACATATATTGAACTTCGACCCTTGACTTGAAGAGGTGGTAAAATGCTCATGGAATTCGTATATTGGAAGAGGAAATGCTATGGTAGTCCATAAAGAGAAATTGAAAAAGTTGAAAGTTGAAACATGACTTGAGATCTTAGAACAAGGAGGTCTTTGGATAATAGGAACTGAAAAACACAATATAATTAAGGAGTTAGAAGAGTTGGATAACATGGATGAAGTCAATAATCTAGATGAGGCAAATAAGCTAAAAGGCATAATACTAATGAGTGAATTAAAAGAGCCTAGTGTAAAGGAATGCTCAATTTTGAATCAAAATGATCAAGTCAAATGGCAAGAACATAGGGATACAAATTCAAAGTGTTTTCATTCTAGGATAAGGTGGGGAAAAATCAAGAATGAGCTGAAAGGGATGGAAATGGATGACAAGATGACAGAGGATCTAATTAGGGTAAGATAGAAGGTTAAGCATACCTTTGAAAAAAGATTTACCACGCCTAAGAACTATTGTCTCAACCTTCAAGATGTTGCGTTCCCAAATATAAGTGATAATGATAATATCTTTTTGCTAATGGAAATAGAAGATAAGAAAATTGAGGAAGTAATAAACCAATGTGGGGGAACTAAGAGTTCGAGTTCAGATGGATTAAAATTTTCTTCATAAAAAATAATAGGGATATCTAAAAGAATGAAGTATATGAAGTAGTCAAATGATTTTACAACATGGGGAAAATAACAAAAGAATGTAACTCTTTAATCCTAACACTCGTGCCCAAAATACAAAATCTACTAGGCTTGGAAGATTATATACCAATATTTCTAGTTAAGTGTATATATAAGATAATTTCAAAAATTCTTGGAAATAGATTGAAGTGTGTGCTACCATACATTACTGTTAGTCAATGTTTATCAAAGGGAGAGTTATATTGGATACATCCTGGTTCCAAATGAGACAATGGATGAGTGTAAGATAAAAAAGAAGATAATGGTAAGAGTCAAGGTGGATTTTGAAAAAGCCTATGATTCAGTGAGTTTGAATTTCTTATACTATATGTTAGGAAGGTAAGGTTTTGCGATAAATGGGTTGATTGGATCAAAGAGTGCGTGGAATTATCTTTAATGTAAGTTTTGGTTAATTGATGCCCAACCAAGGAGTTTGTCCCAACAAAGGGCTTGAGACAAGGGGATCATTTGGCACCTTTCTTATTCCTTTTAGTAATTGAGGGCCTAGTAGGGCTAGTTAGAGAAGTAATGAAGAATAATTTGTATTGTGGTGAAACAAAGTTGGGGTTATTATAGGCGAAACAAAGTTGGGGTTATTATAGTTTTCAGGCAACACTCTCTTCATGAGAAGTGCTAGTGTTGAAAATATATTGGTCATAAAAGCTACATTAAGAAGTTTTGAAATGGTGTCCATACTTAAGGTGAATTTCTCAAAAACTAAGGTGGGTGGATTGGCACTAAATATGGCATTCATTTAAAAAGCCTCAAGGATACTAAATTCTAAACATATGAATATACCATTTGAGTACCTAGGCATGCCTATAGGGGGGATACAAGGATACAACAATTCTAGCAACCTATCATATCTTGAGTGAGAAACATTTTATCTAAGTGGAAGGGCAAATTGTTATTTTATGTTGGTAGAGTATGCCTCATAAAATCGGTAATCTCTTATCTACCACTATATTTCCTATTGTTTTTCAAAGCGCCAAAAATACTATGTAATGAACTCATAAAAATACAAAGAAAATTTCTTTGGAATTTGGGCTTTGAAGAGAGGAAGATAGCTTTGATTAGGTGGGACAACTTATGTAAACCTAAGGAAGAAGAGGGACTGGGCATAAGAGATATTGAAAACTTTAACATAGCCCTATTAACTAAATGGAAGTGGATTATAGGAACGGAGGACCAGGGAGTTTGGAAAGAGGTATTGGAATCAAAGTATGGGTCTTGGAGAAACTTGTGTTAAAATAACATATCTACGAAACATTTTTGGTGATGGAAAGACTTATGTAGAGACTGTGGAAGCTCGGACCAAGGTACATGGTTCGATAAGTACACGGTATGGAGAGTAAGGGATGTAACAAAGTAAAGTTTTGGGAGGATAGATGGGTAGGGGATGAACCACTAAGTTGTAGGTTTCCTAGGCTTTATATGATTACCAACTATAAAGAGAGAACTATAGGGGAGGTTGAGAGTTGGGATGAAAGTATCTGAAAGTGGAATCTAATACAGAGGAAAACCAAATTGAAATGGGAAACACCTCGGGAGATATAGTCCCTCTAATCTATAAATAGCCAAAGTTTTAAGAAACAAAGCTCAGATATTCCTATGGGAATCACCGACGGGGATGAGTGTAGTGTATTTAAAATGCTATGGAACATTAAGGTAATTTTGAAGGCTTACTAAGTAAGATGGAGAATACTATTAGATAGGTTGCCAAAAAAGGATAAATTACTTGTACGAGGGATCTAGCTACAAAATAATTTGTGTTAGCTTTGCTTAGATTGTGAAGAGAGTGTGTCACACCTATTCTTTTCTTGTAGGGTATCTCAAAGAGTGTTGAACATGTACGATACATGGGTGGGGAGTGTCTTTGGTGCATCATAATCAAGCTAAGGTCAATTGTCAACACTTCTACCTCCTTAACCCTAATAGTAAGAAAAATCTCATATGGAGAGGCATGTGGTTAACAATCATCAGGGAAGTTGGGAAACATATAAATGGGGTATCTTTTAGGCAAAGGAAGGTACACCTGAAAGGAATTTTCTATTTAGCTCAGGTGAAGGCATGGACTTGGATGAAATGTAAGATTCTGAAAGTTAAATTATCCTATAGTGAATCGTATGTGTGCCATTTTATGTGCTCAAAATCCTTGTGAATTGGTAATCTTTGTAAGCTATAAGTGTTTCAAGAGTTCAAAACACCTTCATCTAAATGAGGAAGGGAATGTGGCAGAAGGACCAAAGTTATGAAGTCAACATGAAGAACTTAAAAGACAAACTTTTGCCACTATGAAGGGTGTATATATAATACCACAACTTTGGTTTTGTTTGAGAACCATGTCTTTTATCTTGTGGTATTGTAGGCTATTATTTTGGTTAAATGTTCTATGCAAGCAAAGAAGTATATAACCATGGAGAGACATATATGTTATGCTTGTCATGGTGTGAACCTTTAGTTGTAGTTGCTTCTGGTTTTGGGTTCTAAACATCTCTTTTGTAGAGGGCCAATTTATAATTTTGTAAAAGGGTTAAAGAATCACACAAGGGCTATGCTATATCTATTTATTTAATCTTTTCTGATAAAAAAATGCAAATGAACACACTTATTTCAAGTAAAATCATGATAATAATGATAATACAATCATTTGTTTTATGATTCTAATTAGTATGTTATGATTACTATCCGACAAAAACAGTTGTTGATAATAATTTAAATAATATGAAACTCGATCCTCTTCAATGGTGTATCTATGTTTGCCACATATCATACATTGACACATGTATGACACTTGTACAATACTTATTGATCAAATACTCAATTTAAATATTTTGTTTTAAGTCTCTCAGATTCTAATACGATTAACTATGAGAAAACATTAATAAGAATAAAATGATGTTTGGAAATGTATAAACTAATTGTACAAGTTTCCATTAAAAAAATAGCAGTAGATCCTAATAAATTATATTTTGATTTTATAAGTATTATTAGAAACATTTTTATTTATTCTCCTATATCATATCGTTATATTTTTTTCCACGTTTTTAATCTTTAAATGAATCGCGACTATATAGTGTCTTTCTTAATAATCATAATCATGAAAAAAATGGAAGATTTTAAGTGAATTAGATTTTTTCATTTTTCAAATTTTTAATAGAGGTTTAATTATGCCTTTGGTCCCCATTTTGGACTCGAAATCTCAAAATGGTACCTGTATTTTTGGAAATCTCAAAATGGCCCCCTTTTAAGTTTAAAAGTCTCAGTTTTGCCCTTTCCGTCAAGTCTGGGCAAACGGCGTTAGTGGTTGCTGAGGTGGCTTTCTGTTACTGAAACGTGTCTAACTCTTCTTTTATCACTTTTAAAAATTTTCAGACTTCTTCCATTTGACACGTTTCAATAACAGAAAGCCACCTCAGCAACCACTAACACCGTTTGCCCAGACTTGACGGAAAGGGCAAAACTGAGACTTTTAAACTTAAAAGGGGACCATTTTGAGATTTCCAAAAATACAGGTACCATTTTGAGATTTCGAGTCCAAAATGGGGACCAAAGGCATAATTAAACCTTTAATATATGAATTAGACTAACTTTATATTTTGAGACGGTATGTTTAGATGGAATGCAACATGATTCTTAATTGTTAATGCCATTATAATAATAAGTAGCCCAAGGCAAGAATGGAATATTGGTGGTGGGATCCATAGGGATAATAGGGTTGAATTAATTTTCTAGCAATGGGAATTTTGTAATCTAGAAGGAAGATACGAGGTAAAATTATATCAAAGATGTGGGGGAATACATCGGTGTTTGTGCTTGCATGGAGAAATTTAAGAAAGTAATTCATCTATTTGAAATTTTTTCAAGAAAAATATATGTTTGGATGAGGAAATTAAAATAAAATTAAAATTGAAAAATTTTAAGAAGGTATTTTATAAATAACTAAATAGTAAAATTTGAAATTCACTCGAAAAAGAAGAAAATTGAAATTTTATAAGTTGTGAAATTGTTATTTGGTTAGAACAAAAAAAGTTCACAAGCCGAAAAAGTCGTGTTAGATCGAACAGAAGATCAACTCGAGTGAATTTGGATCGAAGGTCGAGTTGATCATGACATTGCCAAGGCTAACCCAAGTCGAGTCGAGCCAGGATGACAGTGGCCCGAACCGAAGGTCAAGTCGAGTTGAGGCAGCTTGAAGGTTGAGTCATGCTGAGTCAAAGGTAGAGTCAGATCGGGTTGACTGAAATTCGAGTCGGGTCAACTTGGTCTGAAGGTCGAATCAAGCCGAAAGTCGACTTAAATAAAATGTTAAGGAGTCCAAATCGAACTGGACCAAAGGTTGAAGGTCAAATCGACTTGCTCAGGCGGAAGGCCGAACAGAGCCTGATCGGAACAAACCGAGTCGCATCGAGTCGAAGGTTGAATTGGCTCAAACTTGGCTTAACGTAGAGTCAAGCTAGCTAGGTCTAAAGTCGAGCCTATCTGGCTTGGATTGATGGTCAAGTCGAATCGAAAGTAGCTAGGTTGCACTAATGTCGAACCGATCCAGTGAGGACCAAAGGTTGACTCGGCCTCGGCCAAACCAGAGGTGGAGTTGGGCCAAAGATCGACTTGAACCAAAAGTTAAGACGAGTCGTACACAATTAAAGGTCGGGTTAAGTTAAGTTAGACTCAAATAAAAATTAAATTCTTTTATCCAAACAAAAAAATTAAAATATAAAATATTTTAATTACTTCATCCAAACCAATTATTTAATAAATAAAGAAAATTCAATTGCAATTAATTTAATTACTAGATATTTTAATTTCTTAGAATTGTTGAAATTCCTCGTCAAAATAAAGATACTATGTCAAACTAGGTGAGGGATGTATAAAAATAGATATTTTATATCAATGGGAACAAGTGTATTTGTAGTGTGTGGTGTTGCCTAAAGTTCGAACATTATATATTTAAATTACTTTTGTATGAAAAATGTAAGCTAATACATTCAATCAAGCCTAAATTGTTTAAATAACGAAAGAATATGAGATATAAGGTTAATCTCGTAGTAAAATTAGGAGGAAGATGTAATAAATTAATGTTACCAATAAAAAAGAAATAAAAAAACATAAATTAGGGTTTGAAATAGAACTCACATAGGTTTACCTCCTGCAGCTACCCACTTAGGTAGAGGTCCAGTAAGTTGGTTTCCAGTGAAATATCTAAGAAACAACGTTAAAAAAGTCAATTATGTACTAGTCAAATGCTAAGCTAATCATTATTATTCTCACCATCTTTCTTTTCTTCTTTTTCATAAAATCATAATAATATTTTGCACCATATAAAAAAATGCCTCTAACACATTATAGAGGAGAGGAAAAGGGTAATCAAATTCTGCACTGTTAATTTTTGTGTGACTTCAATTGGCTATCAATTTGAATTTACTAACTGGATGGTATTACCATATAAGAAATATATAAATTTGGAGGGATTTCTTTTAACAGAAAAAAAAAATGGAATAAACTTACAAAAAACTTATACATCATTGAGTATCATGAAAAATATCCATATATTAACCCCGAAATTTGGATCTATATCCTTATTGGCAAATTAAATATACATTTAAACTAAGAACATAGTAAAACTGAATAGATAAAACATACTAGCTAATTACACAAATGCCAAACCAACGAAACAAAATACATTTGAAGTAATGTCATCCAATAAATTTCAATTTTGCTCATGAAATTCTATTTCAATTTTTTTTCATTTTTGTTTTTCAGTCCCAAAAATAGTTCATATAGTACTTTAAACAGTAAAATAAAGTTTTTAGATAATGTTTTACGGAAAATAATATATTTAAAAAAGATTAAAAAAAATTAAGAATCATAAGAAAATATATAACCATTACAAAAAATATATTTAACCCTATAGAATAAATAAAAAAATATTTTTCCACACCAAATATTGACTAATAAAATTAACTTACACGTGTGACAGTTTTGATAGGTTTCCAATGTTCTCTGGAATATTTCCGCGTAATTTGTTAAAGCTTAGGTCTCTGAAAGAAATATCACCCAAAACAACTTATGAAATTTTTACAGTAGAAATAATAAAACATTATAGTGAACATTAAGATAGTTGAGGAATATAATAAGTCAATAAAATCTGCTGAAAAATTAAATAAGCTATTCTCGGAGCTAACTTAACTATTTCTTTTCAATTACTTTGATAAGTAAGTTTTCAGATAGAGTATTTCAAATAAATAGCTCATATTTTAACATATAAATTAATACTAGAAAATTGCATGGAAGAGTTCATATTGGAAATAGATTGCATGAATAAACACTCACAAGGTTTGCATAGTAGTGTCAATGCCTTTCATGTACCCAAGATATGAAGGTAATTCGTCATTAATTTGGCAGTTCCTTAGTATCCTACGAACCAATATCAAATTTTGTGATTTTTGCAACGAAAATAGGTTAACACTCAATTTTTCATTTAAATGGGTGTAGACCTTATAAATGAATCTCACATGGCAACGAAAAAAATGATAATATTAATAATAATGAAAGCAATTAATTAACTCACAGTGTCTTCAAATTTGTCATATTATTAATTTGTGGGAAAGTAGAATCTGATCCATTAATCAAGTCAGTAATTCTCCTGCATTAAATATTTTTGATGGAGATAAGAAAATGGTTTAAAATTAAATCATGATTACTTATGAAACATTATACTTACAAGTCATATAAGTTGTGCAGCAATGAAATTTGAGAAGGAATTGGCCCACTTAAACCACTACCTTGAATTTCTCTGTACAATAAAAATACAGTTCAACAAAAAGTAATAGAAAAAAAAAAGAAGAAAAAGCATTACATCTTAGTTGAAACATTGTTCTCACAATATTTCAAGATTTGTCCATCTTTGAATAAAACTGGGTATGCTTCCTGAGAAGTTATTGTCATTAAGACGACTGCATGTAAACAATGGAAAGTACGATTCAAATAAAATTCAAAGTACCGAAAAAAAGACAACAAAATTCAAATAAATAATGACAATAAAATGGGAAACTTACAGTTCTCTCAATAATGTAAGTTTAGCCAAAGTTTCGGGAAGTTCTCCGGTAAAATTGTTGGAGGTAAGATGCCTATATGTACAGTAAAATTTAATATAAAAATATTAAAAAATTTGTTCATAAATTAGTATTCAAGGTAAGTAAAAAATTGGGAAGGAGATATTTTTGGATGATTATTTATATTTTTTATGAGAAATATGTTAAGAATAATATTTATTGTAATTTTTATATTAGTTAATCATATACAACATTATGTATAAAAATTGTAAACATAATGAAAATTTGTTTTAGCCCTCCCCGTAGGGATAATGCATGGCTTACAATCTTTGAAGGTGAGAAAGGTTCCCAAGTTCCGGTGTAATATTTCCAGTGAATTGATTAAATTCCAGCACCCTGTTAAGTAGTAGTAAGTTACAATGAACAATAAAAATTCAAAAATCGAAAAGGAAAATTTTATGATCTATGCTTGATAGTAAAAAACTCACAAACTTTCGAGGGTTGTGATGTTTCCTATCTCTTTTGGGATGGGACCAGTAAGTCGATTTCCAAGAAGAGAACTACCATGAAAATGGAAGACATGAATTAGATAAATGTTCTCATAAGTGAGTACGACATATATAAATTATATATAAAAAAATACAACGAAAAAAAGTAAAGAAACAAAGATAAAAGATAGAAAAGTGCATAAAACAAAATATATAAATTATACACTAAAATGTAAAAAGCAAAAGTAGAACAAAGAAGAAAAGTAGAGAAAAAAATTACATAATACGAAGTTTGGAGGAGCCCCAGGCAATAGGTATTGTCCCATTAAGATAATTGCGAGTGAGGTCACTGTCAAAATAAAGAAAATCAAAAGGTTGGTGACACATATCCATACACAATTGGGCAAAACTAATAGTAGAGTGAATGAAGCAAATTTATTGTTCTTAAAAAGAATTGATTGTTACGTACATTTCTTCAAGGTGAGGTAGCCCTGTCAATTCAGATGGGAGCGTGCCAGTAAGATTTTGTGCTTTCAGCGTTCTACAATTATTTATGCAACATAAAAAAATGAAAATAATTAGAAATATTATAAAAAATGACTTCTTTTTTTCATCAAGGGTGATCATATTCCGTTTTTTTTTTTTCTTTTAAATCCAAGTTAAACATTACCATGCACAAAACATTCATCACACAAAAAATATTTTTAAAAAAACAAAAAACATGGAAGCCAAATCAAAACTGAGAACAATGAATATATAGCAAATTTCTTGTAAAAGAAGTTAAACAACTATAAACATTAGAAGATTATATCTATTATGAAAAAAAAAAATCAAGAACAATTCTAAATGGCATAATATTATATCATTTGAATTTTATTTTTTAATTCTAGAAAAAAGTCAACTTAAATCAACAATGACTTTCCTTTATAAAAATATGAAAATAAATAAGTTTTAATTTTTTATATATTTTCGAGTATTTTCTACATTTCTTTTAAGAGATCATGGAACAATTTGAAAATTAGAAAAAGATTTATAGAAGGTCGTGTCAAGTCAATCATGATTGTAGTTGGTCCTAGTGGTTGAAGTGAGTATGCCAAGACTAAAGATCCAAGTGATGGTCTGGGCTGAGGATTGAGCAAAGTTGTTTGGACCTAAGTTCTAGCTAAGTCACTTAGGTTGCAAATTTGAAGGTCAAGATGAGTACACCTAGACCAAAGGTCAATTTTAGTCAACCTAAATCGAAGGTTGAGCTGAGTCGGTCTGAACTGAAAGTAAATTTGATTTTGTCTGAGTTGGAGGTTAAGCCAGGTCTGTCTAGGACAAAAGTTGACCAAAGATCAGACTAAGTCAACCTTAGTTGAAAGTCGTGTCAATTTGAGCCCAACCAAATGTCAAATTGAGTGAACCTTAGCCAAAGGTCCAACTGAGTCGAGGGCTTAAGGTCAATCGAGGTGGATAAGGTTGAAAAATCAAACTGATATAAAGTTGGGGATGAGACATCCCCGATAAAGACTAAGTAGAGTTGGCTTAAGCCAAAGGTTGAATAAAGTCTATCCTAACTAAAAGTTGAGTCTAATGGGTCTTGGCTGAAAGCCTAGCCAAATGGAACTTTGTTGAAGGCCTAGTCGAGTGTAGGGCTAGGGTTGGGCAAAAATAACCTAACTACACTGAATTATAGTTAATTGAACTGTATTAAACTAGAACTAACTGAACTATTAATAGGAAAAATAAACTATACTATTTATTAGTTTAAGTTTTGAAAAACTGAACTCATAACAGTTAATTACTCTCATAAGTGCACTGAACTCTTCCTTCATTTTTTTTAGTATTGTAAGTGGAACTGATTTCTATTACCCACAACAGCCCAATGGTCGTGTAACACATGCTTTAGCATAAACTGAATATTTTTTTTTACAATATTATCCAAATTTATTTTTCATATACCTAACCAATCCACCGTCTAAATTACAATGGATTATTTACCACCCGAATTTAGCTATTTTGTTCTTTTCCATCAATTTAGAATTTGGTTTGGTATATGTGAATTTTAAATGGATTTTTCTTTTTTCTAGTTTAATATTATTAAATTTTAATTTTCATATTTTGTAAGAATAATACTTTTTATTTTTAAAGAAATTGATATTTGGAAATAGTAATATTCTTTCACAAATTGATTTTGATTAATACATTATTTTACGTATATTTAATTTATTGTGTTGATGTTTTAATCGATTAATTAAGTTGTCAAGGAATAGAATAATTATAGAAGAATATAAATATGAGTATACTCTAACTATAAATAAATGAATTCAACAACAATAATAATATGCAAGTAATAGTAATATATTTTTAAAAGGATGTTTATAAAATAATTACCGCTGTTAGCGAGAATTCAAATTTATTTACAAAGTAAATATAATAAAATTAAATTTTATTTATATAAAATTAATAATACACTTACAAATATATAAATATGATATATTTAGAAACAAAATTGTAAATATATTATGTTTTTAAGAAAAAATGTAAAAATATAAATTTAAGTCATATTTTTATATTTAGCTTTCGATTTAATTAAGGTAAAAAATAGTGCATTTTAGTACAAAATTAGTACAATTCAATTCAAATTCAAAAATAGTACGGTTCGGATAAAAAATAGTGTAGTTCAATTCAAAATTAGTGCAATTTAATTCAAAAAAGGTTAAAAAATAGTACAATTTAATTCAAAAAAGGTTAAAAAATAGTGCAATTTAATTCAAAAGTAGTGCATTGCAGTTCAAAAATAATGCAATTCAGTTCAAAAATAGTACATTTTGGAAAATAGTTCTGTTTATAGCAGTCGAATTCAGTTTATATTATACGTAAACCAATTATAATTTATAAAAAATATAATTTTAGTTTTTTGTCTTATAAATATTTTACAAGAAAATTATTTACACATATCATTTTTTTAACCTTTCCGATAATTTGTTATGGTAGCTTGAATATATATATATATATATATATATATATATCATTGCAAATTAGTTAGTCCCTTCTTTATATCTCACCTTTGTTCCATAAAAACAGATAGGACTGTTACTAAAATCTTTTATATTAAGTGATTTTTTTTTTGTAAACCTTTAAAAATAATTTGTAATAGAAAACTTTTTTATCAATTTTTATAATAATTTTAATTGATAAATAATTTTTTTTAGATAGTTATATTTTATAAAATTTGTAAATATTTTTTATAAAATTTTTGTGAAAAATATTTTATATAAAATATTTCATAAAGAAATGGGTAACAATTTCTTACGATTTTTTTTTATAACAACAGATGAAAAAAATTTTAAAACAAAATTTACAAAAAATATAAATTCTTTTAGTAATTCATAATTTAATTCACATAACATTTGTAGTGTAATAAGTTTGGTCTATCTCGTATAACTATAGTTTTAAATCTCTCTGGATAAATTTAGAAAAGTGGAAAAAAAAAATAGTGTTTTTTAATCTTTTTAGATTCAAATTTGATTATTTTACAAAAAGAAATAAGAATTTACTACAATGATTAGAAATGAAAGAGTAATAGAAGACTAATTTATTATTAACTACACAAGGAAAGAGATTTATAGCAAAAATATATTAAAGTAAACTATAAAAGAAAATCTAATAAATAAATAAATAAATAAATAAAATATTTAATAATATTCCGATACAAACAATGCTGTACAATAATAAAAATTAAAAACATTTAAATAATGTGGACAACGGCGGACCTACTCGATGAGAGGAGAGTCACGGCTCCCCAAAAATTTTGAAATTTATTTTTTATATATATTTATTTATTTTTTTAAATTATATTTATATATTATTTATATTAAGTTTATATTATGAAAAATTATAATAAAAGATAAAATAAAAAGTTTAATGGAGATATTAATTTATAAAAGATATTAGAATTTTTTTTCTATCTATAAGAACTTTCCATAATGTAAATTATTATGAAAATGTGTGAAAAGAAATAAATACAAAGAAATAGATTAGAAAATAGAGATTGAGGAACACATAGATTGAGATTGAAGTATACATTCTCGGATGATCTCTCACATATCAAGGTTAGTATCTTATTATAATTTATATATGTTAAATTTACGATTCTTTTTAGGATGTTTCTCCCAAATTAAGTTTATTCCAAATGAGTATAAACCCTAATTTTGATTTTAGAGATTGTTTGATGAGATTTGTATGAACCTTAATTATAATTTTTTCCAAATTATTATAACCCTTAATTATGAAATTTAGGGATTTTATGTTTTCAACTACCTATGGTAAATTTTTTTAGTTTTGAATTTATATAGTGTTGCTTATTTAATTAAAGTTATGTGAATTTTGTTATGTTTTTCATTGTGATAATTGTGATTTGTGAATACAAATTTTCTTTTTCTAAATATGTGAGAGGTGATAAATTTATATTAGAAAGATTATGATAAAGAGTAAAAGAATTGGTTTTTTGTTGGAAAGGGGAAGGTTTGTAATAAAAATGAAAAAAAAAGCATCTACATTAACTAAACTTAAGAAATTTCAAGAGAACCAAGAATTCAAGATAATAAAAAACAAATATCTAAATTTTCTAGGGTTACATATAATGAATTTAATAATTCATTAGAACACGATCCGGAAAAATATCCTCACATTTGACAATGGCCACCAAATCAAATTGATGAGGTACGAAGGGCTTATCAAAATGGTATTCATGGTTTATATCACGATATAATAGCATGATATAATAACGAATGATAGTCATATTTTTTTGAATTCTACTATTATGTGTGCTTGTTTTAAGCTGAAGAAATGAAGAGAAAAAAAAATTTAACTAAAAAAAATTATATGTAACAAATTTAATTTGATGCCTCTAAATTTTTTGTCCAAGTTCCGCCGGATGGGAGTGGTCAGTAGGACCATCAGACTCAAATATCCCATCTTTCCTATCACTATGCATACAGAAGACTTTTGGGACTGAATTGAGCACCATTCTTTACTATATTAACTGGAGAATACCAAAACTAATCTACCCTTAATTACAGTTATAGATTACACGGAGCTATAAAATAAAAGTCGGTTTGAAAGAATGATGAGAGAAATTATAGTTTTATTCCTATTATGTAGCAAAAACAGTCTTCTTCTTAATAAGAGTAAACCAAGATGAACTCCAATTGAAAGACCACAAGTGTTGATAGAAACTCATTCACCTATGAGTCTTACTCAGTTTACAAAATGAGCTTCGGAAGAAGGGTTGAGTTCAACTTTTTTAGACCAAAAGTTATATCCAGTCTAACATGTGTTGGTCCAAAAGTAATTATAATTTTCTTTAAAAAATAAACTTGAAATGTTCAGAGGAATGGGAATACCTTAAATAAAGAAACTTACATTGAAACAACATGGCAGTAGGTGTCGGTGGGGATAGAACAATTGCATCTGACATAGTTGGCTTTGTCTTTCTCCATAGTTACACTCCACGGAGGTTTATTACTGCATGGATCTATGGTTGTGTCCCAATTCTTATTACCAAGGGTGTTGCCTATATCTTTCAGAGCTTCCACTGTTCATAACCAAATTTCAAGGGGCTATTATCAGCAAAGGGTTTCTTCATTATCTTCCAAACTATATTTATATATAAAAATATGGTACCTTCAGCTGGGTCAGTGGTATTTTGACCAAAGGCAAGCGATGTGAAGCATGGCAGAAGCAGTGAAAGGAAGAGAAGCTGAGAGGGAGTCATCTTCTTCATGCTCATTCACTACACAATTAGGAATAGTGGAAAACAAGTTCAGATGAGTTGCAAATGATCAAGTTTTAAGGTAGATAATGCATGGAGTATTTGTGTTTGCAATTTCAGAGAGAAAGTAGTTTCATTGTATTTTCGGTAATGAAAAGCAAAGTGAAGAAATTGACTTCTGAAATATTAGTAGGAGTAATCAAAGAAGACCACGTAAGATGAAGCTACTGTTGTTGTTATCTGTATTTTTGATGAGAAAAGAAAAGTGAAAATTTTAAACCATGAGAGTTCAAGCTGAGGTATTAGATACTTGGAAAAGGTCCAAAAAAAATAGAAGGGGAAAGAATTTAAATCCATTAAAAATATTTAAATCTCATCTTAAATAAATTTCTTTATGTACATTTATAAAAATATAAAAAATTATAAAATAAAACTATTTTGAGATAAATTAAATTTTTAAGAAATATACATATTTATTTTTGAAGTGTTTGTTAAGAAAAATATCTATACTCATTCAGAAAGAGTCAAAGTCTACCCAGTCGTCTAATATATTTTCCATGCAATTATTGGAGTGCATTTATTTGATGAAAGTGGCATTGGGGAATGGAAAAAGAAGATACCAAAGACTTTTCCACAAACAATCTGAGACTGTTATAGAGCAACTTTAAAACTAGGTTTGAGTCACCTTTTTCATGGATCACTGTTACACACAAGTTAGATTTTTTTACACGCTAATTAAGATTTGTACTTATAGACACACCTGCTTACTTAAGTAAACTGAAAAGAGTAATAAAAAAAAAAAAAAAAATATGCTGTGGAGGGATTTTTTTACACATATATAGCACAGTTTCGTTTTTTTTTTTATAAATATTACATATATAACATGATTTTGATTTGCAGGTGCGAATTCGATTTCTAGGAATCCGAATTTGAGCATGTCATAGTTCATTTTATTTTTTTTTGTCGGTCAGAATTCGGTCTCCAAAAATTCAAATTCTGATATGGATTTTTTATTTTGTTTTTTTTCATTTTTTTTAAAATAATTAAAATTAGGATATTTGAATTTTTGTTAAAGAAATAGATTTAAGTGTTATTATTTTATTTGTTTTTTCAAAAAATTGTGGAATTAGAGGTTCAAAATTATAATTTGTTTTTTTAATTTTTTTAATTAAAAAAATATATTCAAAATAAATTTCTTATTTTATATTAAGTTATTTTAGCTAATTTGGAAATATATGAAAGTAAATGCAATTTATTTATTTTTGAATTTGTTGAGTTAATTTTTTTTTTTCAAAAAATGATTTAGTATTGTGTATTAAGTTATTTTAGATATTATTTGGAAAAATATGAAAGTAAATGTAATTAAATTTTTTATTGAATTTCTTGAATTAAGAAAATAATTTAAAAATAGATTTAGTATTGCATATTAAGTTATTTTAGGTGTAATGTGGAAATATAAAAGTCAATTTAATTTAAAAATAGATTTAGTATTAATTTTTTTAATAGATGTTTATAAATATTGAAATTATAGTTTTCTTTTAATTTTTGGTGATTTTTAAAAATTGTATATTAAAATGTTAAAAAAAATAATTTGATTTGGTATATTTAGTTTTTTTATATGGTAAGAATTTTTGTTGTAGTAATTTGTAATGTAGCAATGTTTTTTTAAAACAAATAAATTTCAAAATATAGATTCATTAAAAAATTGTTAAGCAATATTATTTTAAAAATAAAGGCAACGAATATTGACTATATTTATTAAACCTAAAATTATATTGAAAGCAATTGTAATTAAAAAAGTTAAAAAAGAAAGTAGAAAAAAGGTTATAAATATATTTAATAAAATATAATTATGTGCAAGAAGTGAAAAAAAAAACATTGCAAATTTGTAAAAAATAATTTTAAAATGAAAGAAATTACTAAAATAATTTAAAACCATTTCATTATTGTATTTTAATTAATTTGTTTTTGGTTTATGTAAAATAAATAACAACAAAAGATAATAATAAAAGGGAATAAGTATGTTTTTCGTCCCTGTACTTTCATACGAAAATGGAATTGGTCGCTCTTTAATTAGAACTTCGTACAAAAAATATCTTTATACTTTTAAAATGTTTGGAATCCATCCTCCATCTCAGACGATGTTAAGTGATTGATAATGTGTCTAACGGAGTTGGTAATGTGGATATAAGTAAATGACACATGTTAATTAAAATTTAAAATACTAAATAACTTAAAAATCAAATAATTTTTTAATTAAAGTTTAAAATAAGAACAACCTCTTAAAAATTGGACGTGTTTTATGTTTGCCATAGAAAACCCCATTTCATGAGCCAAGTTGCATTTAGCGTCTTTTTTTTCGATTAATGGTTTTCGAGCAACCAAATCATCAATGTAACTGAAGTTACAGTGCGAAATGAAGATTGGTTCGTGAGCGTGACTGCAAGTTCGAAATGAAAGGTGTGTTCGAGGTGGTGTGATTGCAAAGCTTAGGGTTTTTCACTTACGACAACAAAGGTATGGTTTTATGGGTTTTCTTAATTTTGAAAGAAGAATTATGCAGATTATTGTTATTATTTGAGTTAATGTTCACATTATTGTTTCATTTGCATTTTCATGGTGATGTGCGAAATCGAAAATTAGGGATTTATTTTTCTGATTCATGTATTTTGGGTTCTTTTTTGCTGAATTGGTCCAGGGGTTTGAAATGGGGGTTAAAGTAAGGTTTTGAAATTGTATAGAAATGGGCTTCTTTGTAATATTTCATCATATGGGTATTCCACGAAAATGTTGGTGCAAACATGCATTTAGCTTTTATCTCAAATGTGATGTCTTGATGAATAATCTGTTAGAATCCTTTAATAGCACCATATTATTAGCTAGAGACAAACCTATCATAATAATGATGGAGTGGATAAGAACTTATTTGATGAGTAGATTTGCAAAGTTAAGAGAAGAATTAGATAAATATCCTGGAACTGTAATGCCCAAACCTATAAAAAGATTAGATAGGGAAATTGAAAGGAGTGGTAACTGAATAGTTGTTTGGGTTGGTGGTGATAAGTTTGAGATTACACATGGGTTTACAATGGAAAAGTTTGTAGTTGATCTTAAAGATAATTCATGTACATGTAATTTCTGGGAATTGGTTGGTATCCCATGTAGACATGTTGTGGCTGTTATTAATTATAGGTTAGAAGAGCCAGAAAATTATGTCCATAAATATTACAAGAGGGAAGCATACCAATGTACTTATGGAGAACAAATTAGCCCCATTAATGGTCAAGAATTGTGGCCTAAAACAAATTCACAACAAATATTACCTCCAACATACAAGACACCTCTTGGGAGACCAAGGAAATTAAGGAGGAGGGAGGCTGATGAAAATATGAGCCATTCAAAAAATAGTAGAAGAAATATGCAGATGAGGTGTAGTAGGTGCCACCAGTATGGTTACAATAATAGAGGATGAAAAAAGAAACCAACCACAACTTTACGGGTATACCAAATTCTTCCTACTATTGATGTTTAAATTATGTAGTTTACCTTTGCTTGGTGATTAATGCCAGTTTTTATTGCTCCAAAATAGGGGAAATCAAAGACTGGACCTTCATCGACACAACCATCTACATGTGGAAGGAGAATCAGGAAGAGCACCACCCCTATTGAACTAGTGGAGAAGAGAAATAACATATCTACCACCAACATTACAGCAAGAGTGAGGAGAGGGAGACCACCAGGCACAATGAACAATAATTTATGCTCCCAAGCAAGAACTAACAACTTTGGGTCTTGAAATTGAGGCTCCCAATCCGTGGAAAGCAACCCCTTGATTGAAACTTTTGTACTATTGTTGCATTGTGGTCCACTGCTTTTGGAGTTTTGCTTTTGGATAGTTGTATTCGACTATTAAACAATTGTCACAAGGGTTCACTTTTTGTTATCTTTTGCTTTTGGATAGTTGGATTTCAGTGTGTTAAACAATTCACATAGTTGTGGTGCACTATATTATGTCACTCTTATAGACCACTTGAAAATGATATTTAATTCACTGTATTATGTCACTGTTATAGACCATTCATTTTACAAAAGAAAATATTAAAGTAACATTAATGTGACATAAATGATTATGGCTAAAGAATTTATTCTGCATTTAAATTGAATGAATAAAATATAACTTATTCTAGCAACTTGAAAATCCAATGAATTTAATGATTTTAAAGTCCGTTCGAAATCTTGTATAATAATCCTGATTTCTAAAACACGTAATATATACCGTGCCATTACATCGAAGTTTAGTATTACATGCATAATAAAACATGCAATGTTTTGCGAGTTTGAACAGAGCATCCCGGTCCTTGACAATATTATTCGCCCAGGACATGGTGTTGTTCTAATTTCATTACATTCACAACTTAACAACATTCTTCACCTGCAAACTAGTCCAAAAAGAAACCTTCAACCTAAACTTAATTGTCAATTACAATTGCTCTTTAACACAAAAATTATACAAAATATAATTGTAAATGCCCAAGATACAACAAAACACAAGAACTTTATTTTTCCTTATTTTCTTTCTGACTCTAATTTCATCTTCAACTTTGAATTCTTCCTTACCAACTCATGATCAATTTCTCGTTAACGTCACCCATTTCGTCTTCTTCTATTTTCGGCTTCTCTTCCATTTCACATTCTGCTTCATCAGCCCATTGAAAGAAATTGTAGTGACAATCACTCTACAATGAAAACCACAACCCATAAACAAAATAGTCATAACATAATTTAATGCCAAAATTATAGTTTACTTACTTTCCAGTTCCTTCATCTCTAGAACAACTTTCCTTTGTTCTTCACGGTGTTTGCTTTGAGAAGCATTACTGTTGTCCCACAACCACATACTTTTCCTTTTCCTCTTAAGCTCGAAAACAATGTTGATGAAGTTGTACTATTTGATCCATAGCTTCTACGAACAAATGTACAACCTTCACCATGTGATTCCATCACTAAATCAACACATAAGAATAGTTTAACATTTATCCCTAAAAATTTGATACTTTCCCAGAAAAAACCATAAACAGTAAATTTGAGACTCCAAAATGCACCTTTGTTGTTGTAAATGAAAAACCCTAAGATTCGCAATCACACCACCTTGAACCCACTTTGATTTTGAACTCGCAATCACGCCCACGGACCAACCTCGAGTTCAAAATCCAGTTATAGTGACCTTGATGCTTTGGTTGCTCGAAAACCATTGATAAAAAATGCAAAATATAACATGGTTGCCATTCACTTATATTCACATCACCAACCCTAAACAATAAAATATTATTTGATTTTTAAGTTATTTAATATTTTAAATTTAAATTAACACGTGTCATTCACTTATATTCACATCACCAACTTCGTTAGACACGTCATTAATCACTTAACACTGTCTAAGATGAAGGATGGATTCCAAGCATTTTAAAAGTATAAGGATTTTTTTGTATGAAGTTCTAAAGGGGGACCAATTCCACTTTCGTATGAAAGTACATGGACGAAAAACATACTTATCCCTAATAAAAGATGTACCATTGAATTGAATGAAGGATAAATTTATTGAACACAATTAAAAGTACAACATAAAGTAAGTGGTTCGATGTAGATCATCTAAGTGTAGGGTTGTTAGGACAATTATTTCTTGTGTGTCCTTCACTTTCTTGATTGTCTTCCTTCGCTAATGTCCATCTCAATCCTAATTCTACTTTATTTAGGATGACCCCTTTCGCTCCTTTATGTGGCAGGATGAGGCCAAACCTGTGACCCTTGGTATGGTGGCCAATATTCTTCATGTCTTAACTTGCCAAACAAATTGTCATATACTTTCATGACGACATCCAACCTATAATGGGGACTTATGTACATGTTGAAGTCGTGATGTACATGTTTGCAAGCTACAATAACATGTGAATATGGTAGATAGATTTCTTGAAACTTTCCACAATCACACCACCTTTTATCTAATCGCACCACCTTTTATCTAATCTGACAAATTTTCCTACAAGACGTACTTATTTGGGATTCACCATCTCCTCCACTCTGAATCTTATGGTATTTCTATCAAATTCAACGACCTAGTGCGTGTTTGACTTAGAGTCTGCATCTTGTAGAAACTTGGTCACATATTCAGAGTACGCATGATCAACACTCACCATTACAGTTATTTGTCTGTCTCTTTTGGTGAAGTAGGTGTTGCACCTGGTGTACGTGGCCAATACTATTGAAGAAATTGGTAAATTCCTTGTCTTCTTTAGCATAAAATTTATTGCTTTAGCTAGATTTGTTGTTACGTGACCCCACCTTCTTCCTTGGTCGTATGCAAGACACCATTGCTCCCTTGGAATTTGGTCAACCCATGTTACTACTTCTGGGTGATATTCCCTAATGATGTTGTAATAGTAGTTGTAGCGTGGCTCGATCAGTGCATACGCTACAAATATAATTTTGAAAAATAGTTACTAATAATGGGAGTGAATAATTAATAGCAAAAAAAAAAATGAGAAAGACATATTTTTACATGTAATAACTTACCCATGTTGATGCGGTCCTTTTTCAGAGTTGTATTCTTGAATCTTTTTTTGTAAAATTTTATGCAATGTGTCGAATACAAAAGACTTGCACACAGTTTCTTTCAGTCAAGCCACTATTAAGTTTGTTGAATGCTACACGAATTTAATTGTGGTGGTTCGACATTAAGCATAAATTTTGTTGAGGTGTAACGTGCCTCTTAAGGCTTTTAAGGAAAAAAAATCAAGCTTCAGCCATGTCACCCTCTACTATAGCAAATGCAATGGGGAAAATGTTATTTCTCCCACCTTGTGCAACAACTACTAGAAGGGTGCTCATATACCTTCCGCAGAGGAAGATTCCGTCCACTTGCATTATTGGTTTGCAATATTGGAAGCCATCAATGCATGGTTTGAATGTCCAAAACACTCTTCGAAAGTGTTGTTGGTTTTCTAGGACCACCTCCCTATTTGTAATTGGACTGGTTTTCAACTTGTATACAAACCCAAGCAAATAAGTTTGCATGACTTGTAGTAGGCACAAAAATCAATTGTAACACTGTTTGTAGTTTCTGTACACATCTTCAATTGCTTGTTGTTTCGCCAACCATGCCTTTCTACAGGTTGTGTTATAACCCATAGAGGTCTAGATGGAAGAAATTATTATAGTAATTGGTGTGGATGGGTCTTACTTCACCATTTGTCTTACATGCTGGGAAATTATTCTTGAGCCCAAGTGCTTGTGGTCTTGTGTTATGAGTTGTGTGGCACATGTGTGCACACCTTCAACCTTTCTGATTTCCTGCACTTGGTCTCTTGTATGTAATTTTCCAAACATTTCCAAGGACACACTTGTTGTACACATTGCACCCTCAACCTTGTTGTATTTGAGTGTGTGGTATTGTAGGTGCAGTGGTTTGTTATGTGGTACCTATTTAAAGCATCTATAAATTGTTCCTTTGTTTGGAACTTCATTCCTTGGGCTAGTGTACCGACATCGTGCTCAAAGTTGTCATGCAACATTCTGTGGTGGTCAAATGTGTTTGGAAATCCTGGTGTGGGGTCTGGTTGTATTCTTCATATAATTTGAAGTGTTGTGGTGGGTTGTAGGGGACATGTGTATGATGGTGTTGTTGTTGTAAGGGATGGACATCTAAGTTTTGATCATGGTCATCAGGTTGATCAAAAAGTATTTCGTCCTCATCTTCACTAAACATGTTTAAGGACACTGTAGGTAGACCTAGAATTTCAACTTCTACAGTAGTTAGAGGAGAGAATGTTTGGGTATTGTGATTTGCGGGTGATTGAAAAATATTTAAGGTAGACAGACCGATTAGTAGTTTGGTATATGACTGTATATCATGCCTCCATTCCCTTAGATAGGTAGTGTTAAGGTCAAATGGTTCTTGTGTGGCTTTAGTGTTTGGTTATGGATGATGTGCATCAAAATGTGTTAAAGAATTTGGTTGTGAAGGTTTGGTACCTGAGTTGTGGGTGGTGCAAAGTTCAATAGATGTAACAATTGGCGTGGCATGTATCATGTTGAAAGTGCCATCTAAGTCATCGTCATCTTGAATTTGGGTGGTTGTGTATGTGACAATCTGGCCACACACTTTAGTAGGAAATTTGAAGTGTATGAATGAAACTCCATCCCTTGGATCTCTGTTTGCCTTGTCCATTATTATGCTAATAATTTTGGACAACTCGAAACCTCTATGGATGCATATCATGATTGTCTTTAGAGATGCAAATGAGACACCAGTTTGAGGGTCATTGGCAATTTCTCTATCGTTGTACACGCAAACAAACATTAATCCTTCCATTTAAGTTTGTCGTTGAACAAGACTTTCGAATTGAGTTTTAGAGTAAGGAGAAATTACAATATTGAATTTGTGAGTTTAGAATGTGATGGATGAAGGTGGTCTTTTATAATACAAATTAGAGTTATCATGTGACTTTGTATTATGTCATCATGTGACTTGCACGAGAGTTAATGTTATCATGTGACTAGCACGACCTCTTATGTACCCATGTGACTAGCACGACTTCTTGTGTACCCATGTGACAGACATGACTTCTTATGTACCCATGTGACAGGCATGACTTCTTATGTACCCATGTGACAGGCACAACTTCTTATGTTCCTATGTGATTGGTACTAGTGCCTAACATCCCAAGACTTACTGCTTGGGGTAGTGAGCCAACGCCCAACCCCCACTTTGCACATGTACTATACCTAGGCTAACCCAAATAACTACCCAGTATAAACCGCCTACGTATAGTCCTAGTATGAAAAAGAATAGACAGGTGGTTAACTAGACAACATAACACACATGATGGCCTAGGCCGCCTACTATAAAAGGATAGTGTGTAATAAAGAGCTAACTCAAAACTTAGGAAATTGCAAGCGAGGCCCCTATCGTCCACTCGCTAAAACAGAACTTGGGTTGGCCCAGACTCATCTAGAATCTGAATATTGGCTCAACACAACTAAGGTGGCCCAGCCCATAAGAAGGGACAGACGTAATTAATAACTCTATAAATACACGTGGACCCCAACAATTAAGAGGTACACTTTCATTAATTACCTAATATGAGATTTGACTTTTGAGAGCCTTTTGCAGACTTGATTGTCAGAGCCCTTTCGGTAGGTAACCCTTTAAGGGTCCAAACCGCCTACGTTAGGAGACGACGTGTACAAGTCAAGAAGAAGCCAGCTTCAGAGGTCAAGGATTGGGGTAAGGCATTACTTGTGTTCCCTAACATCCCTTATTTGTTTTCGGAGGAACAACGTAGAAACACGAAAACACATTTTTCATGAACGAGGTACCTATTTCACACATTCCAACAACCAAAAACATGTACACAAACATTCTAAACTTTCTCCCACCATATACTTACCTCTTGGAATAAAATACACATATCAAAATGCTTTTTATACTAATATCCTCATGCACAAGCATACACATCCCACATTAATTCTTAAAATCACAGAAACCATATATACACATGCTTACTTTGCCTATGAATAAACTTAGTTAAAATCCTTCACAACCTAAACCCCATTACACTATAACATTCTACACATATTTTGATCACTTCAAAAGCACTCTAACATAACATTATACCAAAAAATCATTCATCATGCATACTGCTTTACCAAACTCTATTCCTTACCTTTCAACCTTCCATTTCATATGCATATCATTCACTTATTCAACCTGGAATTAAAATCAACCCAATCATTGACATGAACTTATGATTTCTTAATATCCACAAACATTTTTTTGCACCCAAACCAATTAAATAATACGCTTTTGAACCATATTCACTTCATAAACCTTAATTGAATTGATTCAAAAGTTAAACCCGCCATGCTAATTCCAAAACAAACCATAATTTCATCGTAACAAGGAAACACCTCCAATTGCTATTACACAATGGAATTTCCCATAAGATCAAGAACAAAAAAAAAAGTCATATCATCAAACCTTCAAATTACCCAGAATATCCCACATGCCAAAAGTTGAACAATTATATTCCATACAACCGTTCACCTATACTTTTGTAACGATAAGTTCAGCCCATCAAAAAAATACCAATCAACTTACCTCCAAACACCCTGTACTTCACAAAAGATTTCCATGGCCACATATCCAACAACTTGTTATCAACTCATGGTTATTTCCAAACCATAATTAACATTCCAAAAGAATAAAACTATTCACACCCAATTCTCTACTCACAAATAAAAATACATAATAACATGATAGAAATCAATTATCTCCAACTACACCAATGATTCATCCATAAAAAAGAATTATTGAATTCAACACCTTAACCAACCACCATCAACGAATTCCTCATCCATAATAAGAACATAAAAACAAACTTTGCTTCCTTTACAATTTCATGCTTGGAAAAAATACACAATCTCCACACATAACCACAAAAACAAATAAGAACAAGTTCTCATCAACTCATCCAAGCTATCATTTGTCACATGTTCTCAAGCTATAACATGTAATCATTAACATATTACCACTAATTAATATCAAATAGTATGACATTCTCTCATAACCAACCACTATACCTTTCCTGAACAACAATGCCTCTCGAAAAAGTCCCTTCCCTTGCTTTCCATAGACTAACAAGCAACAACTCCACCCGCTTAACAAATCCTTGGGTAGGACCACTCTTGCCAAGCTCATGCCAAACACGTATATCTCAAACCCTTAACCATCAACCCATAATAAGGCTCTAACCAATTGTGGTACACTTCAGTTGTGTAAAATTATTTATTTACTTATTTAAATGATACCTCACGTCCCAAAACCCCTTTTGAATCAATAATCATTTTTTCCTGGGTCTTACACTTTGCTCCGTTACTAACGCCTTAGTCCATTGCTCACACCTTCTCCTTCTAATGTTCGGGCATTTCTCATTGTGTTGCCCACCCTATAGACATGTAGCCTCCCATTTCTACATTCCCTTGTTTGAAGCACACTACCACTTATGCATTTAAATAATTTTAATTTTTTGTCACATATAGGCTTCAGTTTCTTCCATAACTAAAGCCTATCTATGAACAATATGCTTTGGGTAAAAACCAAAGCTTAAAGCCTCCCTTTTTTACCTCACCTTGATATGTTTCGATTGGAGAACCGAAGTAGAACCCAGAAATAACTGATGTCAAATCCTTTTCTTGTTCTAGTGCTTTGGAAAGTTTGATTCATGACATCTATCTTGTGCTTCATTTAATTGACCTTTTGTTGTCTTATCTTGTCTACTTCATTTCAACCCTCATTTTCATCATATTTTAGAAAGTGGCCTCCCTAACTACATCATTCATTAGCTGACTTAAATCATCAAACATATATTTCGCTCTAATAGCTAACTTTAGAAACACATCCTCTATGTGATGACGAGGTGTTCTAAATTTTGCAGTTTCAGGTAATCTCTAATTGATTGTTCATTCTCTCTCACTCTATCCATTAATATCACAACTTTCCTATAAGGTGGTGTAACACCCTAGGCAAATATTACTTGATAAAGCAAATTTGATATAAAATGTGGAATTCAAAAACTTATATGATTCCCAAGCACTGGAAAAATTTAAAACTTATACCGCATAAAATATAAATACTCCTCAAAGGCCTTATTAAAATCCATAGTCCAAAACCAAAATAAAAGAAAATTACAAAAGGTTTGAAAATAAGTCATAAACCAATCCCTATAGTTATCCCCACTCCGTCGCTACGCATCACCATCGTCACCTGGATTCCCATTTGCTCCCGTGTGACAAGTCACACAATCATCACTAAACACAAACAAAAAGGGTGAGTTGAAAAAACCAATCATACATAAATAATGATAACTGCACTCACCCAAAACAACTTAGCCATTTTGTGATTCATAAATTCCTTTGTACCATGTCACCCCAATCTTATAACCTATATGAGAAGAATGCAGACCTAACTATGGTCTTAAGGATTCTAATGCTTCCACGAACCTGCCCACTCGTGGTCTAACTCTACGAACCTCCTCGCTCATAGTCCAACTCTATGAACTTCCCCGCTCATAGACCAACACGTGTGAACACCTAGTATGAACCTTCACGCTCATAATAGCTTCAAGTGTGAGCACGGAACATACGAAATTCCCCGCTCGTATCCCTACACAAGAGTACAACCAACACGGACCTCCCCACCCGTATTAATCATGCGTTTCAAACTTCATTATGAACCTCCCCACTCGTAATTTATTCAAGGATATCCCAGACCAAACCAATCATAACCACACATGCCAAATGCTCCACAACAAGCCCTACATTATCGCATGGCGCTGCTTAAGCACCGCCAAGCGAAGCTGTGCTCTAGGCCACTTGGTGATACCCACATGCTGCTAAACGCCATGCGCTTTAGGGATCTATTTGTTTGTAGCTATCGCCTAGCGGTACCATCCACACCACCAAGCGGTACATTAGTAAAACAAATTCTACTAGTTTAAGCACTATAGAATGATTTCTAACACACCAAGGCATCGCAGTCACACATCCAGAATACCATTTAAGTATTATTGCAGTTCAACGCGCCTCAAATTGCATCATCGCAATTCCTAACTACCAAACAAACATAATAAATCATTCATGCATTTGATATTTGGAAATATGACATCCTTTAAGCATAGCCAAGAATATACATGGAATGTGTGGATCTATATACCAGCAGAGCATGCATGTAATTATACAAACCACCACATTACCTATGATACTTCTTCATCTAATGCACCATACACAACATCAAGATTTATCAAGCCTCACAATCACATATCCTATTAGTCTATATCCCTAACTCATGCATCAAACACATCCATGTATGAATCGATACATCACGCCATCATGATATTTTTATGAGCCATAATAGTCCCCAACAACCCCAATTTCATTTTCCCACTCGGTTTTTGGACAGAAGCCTAGAAATTTCGAAAAACAACGAAGATGAAGGAAAAATTGAGGCACCCAAACAACAGTATAAACACAAAACACATTGTTCAAAGTAAACACACGTAGGGACAAATCCTCTTACCTCGATTCCTAGCTCCAATTGCAATCCTATTGATATCCTTTCCCCTCAAAAGCCTTAACCTTTGCTTCCACACCAAAAATTTATTTCCAACACTCACTCCTCTCTTTTAGGACACGACTTGTACTGATCTCTCTTGCTCTCCCTACTGCCAAAACCAATAAACCAATAGATGTTACATGACAATTCATGCACACATAGGATAATAAGTCATGCCCCACAACCAAAACATATGTGCAAAATAAAGTAACAATTAAAACATCACATTAATGGCATACATTGGACTCAAACCCAAGTCCTCTCAACATAACTAAGTACTCTCAACCACTTGACCTAGTATTATTTCTTCACATGACTTGAAAAAGTAATTCTCTTAGAGGTACTTCCAACCCACAATTATTGGTCATTAATTATTTATTATTTCTTTAAATTTCCTAGGTCTTACAGGTGGTCCATTAGTTGTTGCAACTTGTTATGGTGGTACATGTTGTTGCTGAAAACCATATGGAACATCTTATTGTTGTGAATAGTAATCGTAGTTCCTTTGAAAATCACATTGTTGATTATTTTAATATGAAAAACTATTTGCATTTTTGAAGAGGTTTTATGAAAATAAATAAGTTGAAAAGTTGTTGAGTAGACTTTCAAGAAGGAGGGACACGTCTGAATGGACAACTCAAGTACCTTCTCTTTCCTTAGAAAAAGTGTTTCCTAGCTAGTTTCACAAATTTCCTAACAAAATTCCTCGAACAAAGATTATGATAAAAAAAAATAATTTAGAAAATTAAAATAAAGAAATAAAATAAAATGTTAGGAGAAATAGAAAAAAATGTTAGTTATAAGTAGAAATAAAATAAAATAAAAACCAAAATGATAAGAATTGTGACCATGTTCCCTAGCAATGGCGCCAAATTTGAAAATGTTGTCATTGATGCAATCAAACTAACACTACTCAACTATACAAATTTAAGTATTGTCAAACTAGTAGCTAACAAATTAGAAAGGGTAAAATCAAACTTAAGTCGTCTCCAAACGAACACAAAATTAATTTTAAACAAATTAGTTCTTATAAAATCAATACAAAAGGATTAGTCAAATAATAGAAAAATAATACAAGAAGATAAAGATAAAATAATAAATAAAAGATTAGATAAAAAAAATAAATGAAAGAAAGAAATAAAATTGGAAAATATAAAAAAAAAGATAAAAATAATAATAAAGAAAATACGTTGATTCTATTGGTTTTTGAAAATAGAATTCGTCATTGATTATCTAAAGATTATTATTCAATTCACTGTTGTTTTAGATTTCAAATCAATTAATGTAAAGTGTCATTTAATTTGTTGACATTCTCACTAACCAAAGTTATATTTCAAATAAAAGTGAGAACATTTTAGATTAGTCATAGCACAATCAACCAAAGTACAATCTCAATTAAATTCTACTACTTATCTATAACAACTTCAGTATTGTTAAGTGATTAGTCAACAAAATAGTAAGGGTAAAGTAACCCAAAGTTGTCTCCAAGTGAACACGAAATTGATTTCTAATAAATTAGTTCTTATAAAAACTATACAAAAGGATTAATCAAATAAAATAACAAATAAAGAAATAAGAAATAAAGTTGGAAAAAGATAAAAAGTTATAAAAAACTACTTTTTCAAAATAGATTATTGCTCAGTTAATTATTGTTGTAGAATTGCCAATTAATCAATGTAAAGTCTCAATTAATTTGTTGGAGTTCACACTTTTAACCAAAGTACAATTTTAATTAAAAGTGAGAATTTTTAGATTATTCATAGTAAATTCAACCAAAGTACAATCTTAATCAAAACTTACTATGCCTAATCATGCCTATTCTTTTATCTCCTCACCAAACAAAAAACTTAATTAATCAAAGTAAAGTCTTGACTAATTTTAGTTTGAGTAAATACCATTAACCAAAGTAAAGTCTTAATTATTGTTAAAAACTCATTTGATCACATGAAAGTTTCTAAACAAAATCAAACTAAAGTCTCGCCCAAGTGAGAGGGGTCTCGCCTAAGCGAGATCCCGTGTGAGGTTACTGTTCCTCCATCCCGAGCCCTCGCCTAGGCGAAGGGGGCTCGCCTCAGCGAGAGTCTCTCGCTTGAGCGAGACCCTTCAGCCTGAGCGAGGAGCTGGACGAGGGCGGTGTGATTTGTGATCGTTTCCCCGAATCTTGAATGGTTAATGCTTGCTTGGATTTGAGTATTGTGTTAAATGCATGAGACAAATAAACATGCACGAGTGATGTGATTCATGAATTGTGAATAATGGGTTTGGCATGAACTTAGCATGTGAATTTAATGAGGTAGTTGGTATTAAAGTGTCAGGGTAACGAGATGAGTTGGAATGGTATATTCATGGATGGAGTATGATGAATTGGTATGGATTGATCTGGAATGTGAAAGGGAAAGATTGTTGGCACACTTTTAACCAAAGTACAATTTTAATTAACAGTGAGAATTTTTGGATTATTCATAGTAAATTCAACCAAAGTACAATCTTAATCAAAATTTACTATGCCTAATCATGTCTATTCTTTTATCTCCTCACCAAACAAAAATCTTAATTAATCAAAGTAAAGTCTTGACTAATTTTAGTTTGAGTAAATACCATTAACCAAAGTAAAGTCTTAATTATTGTTAAAAACTCATTTGATTACATGAAAGTTTCTAAACAAAATCAAACTAAAGTCTCAATTAAATTTAAAAACTCTTGGACTGATATGATCAACATTCATATAGATTTAAACACTTCGCTAATTAGCTAGCATGTAAAATCATTACATTTTACGTTACTCAAATATAAAGGCATATATGAATGGAAACCATGACAATAATAAAAAGAACAAAGAAATTATTTAACTCTAACTTCAAAATCCATAATGAAATTATAGTGGAACTCACCCTTGAAGCTTAGCACTCCATAAAATCAAAATAAAAGAAAAATAAAAGAAGAAAGGGTGGAGAGAGAGAAAGAAAATAGGCCCCCTAAGGGTTACTAAACTCCGAAGTTTCGGCTTGTCTTTTCTACTTCCTTTGGTCTCTTTATATAAGACTTGGACTGAGCTTTTTTGTTGCTAAAATCTCTCAAATATCTTTCAAATAATTATAAATATCATTTATCTTTATAGTTATTATGAATATCTAAAAATATTTGTATAGCCAATTTTAAAATTATTTGATAAATGTAGTTGGTTAATAATTTCTGATATAATTAAACAAATTAATCACTTAAAGACATATGATAAATTATAATCAACTAATATTTGCATAAATGATTCAAATAACTACTTGTAATTTCCTCCAATTATCTTTTAAATAATCCAATATCTTCAACATATATGTGTTTGTTGTGGATATCTAAAAATATTTAAGAAAATATTGTCATACTTAAAAAGATTTGGTAATTATTATCTTGTGATATTGTATGATATAATTAAATACGATAATTATTTTAAAATATCATATAAAATATCTAAAGATATATTTTTTCCCAAATTATCTTTTATAAAAAATATTTATGAATTATTAAAGCTCTACTCTGAAAAAAGATAAAGAAAATCTTAAGGTCCAACTTTTGTTGCTTGTTCTGTCTTCTTGGCTTAGCTAAACTTCTTTACTTGTTTAAGCTTTTATTGCCTTCTTCATGCAATGCTTGCTTGATTTTTTTTTTATTTGGATCATTTTCTATTATCAAAATTTATCTTTAAGATGTCATGAAGCTTTAATCAATTTATCTCCACACCTCCGTGAGTTAAACTTAGCTGCAACTACACTAACACACCTCAAAATATCCAAAGAACATTTTTGTAACTATAAAACTATTTTTAACCATGTTTTTCTATCTCATGCTCAATAAACCAAATTACATGAAATCTCAATTAAATTAATATTTTAAAAACAAAATTCAATTAAAAATTTAAAATTAAACATTAAATGAGAACATAAGTATCACCTCTGGTCTTACTAATTTCATCAATGATTCTTTCACAAAAAATATTATTGTAAAGCCCAGTTTTATTTTCTGCCCTAAAGTTTAAGGGCTGGCCTTAATCTGTTGGGCCTCAGGGTTGGCCTATAGGGTGCTAAGGCCCTAAAGTTGCTAGGGTTTCCCTGTCAGCCTCATTCTTGCAAAAACAGAATCTAAGACACAACCCTCTTCCTTTTCCGAACACTCTGCTAGGGTTGTTTCTTGATTGAATGAACATGATTGGTCCGTGTTAGTGCGTAATTCCTTGGAATCTCTAGGTGAGATTTTCAGGGTCGTGCTTCAGTGGTCGGGACGTAATTCCATGGCCCCTGTTAGTAGGTGTCCACAGTGGTGCCCCATCTATATAACTTGGTAAGGATTCAAGGTAAGGATTGCATCTTGACACTCTAAGGAGTCAGCTAGGCTCACTTAGAGCGGACTGACTCCTATGGTGAGAGTTGCCGGAGGCTTGAAACTCATTAAGGGCTAACCTTGTGTGTGAGGGAATTTATTCATTGTAACACTTGTAACACATAGCTCGGGGGTGAGCAGAGGTATCCACCACAAGTGCAAGCATCCGCTGAATCCGACCAGGTTATATGTATCCGGATGAGTCGAGTCGAGTCTTAGTGTATTGTTTTGGAAGGTCATAACATGCTTGGGTGATGTATGTATATTGGACTGCGAAAGTATATCTGATTGCATTGATGAAATCTTTTGGCTCTAGCTTACCCTTTTCTTGTTTGAATGCCTTGTGTGTTATTCTTCTACTCTTGCGATGATCATCAATTTATTGATGGGAGCAGATGCGAGAGATACTCGTGATCAACAGAGGAGAGATGATTCTGCTGCATAGTCCGCTTGGACTGGATCTGTATCTTTATGGGTTTTCTTTCTGGGCTATGGCCCATGTAATAGTTTATTGTTTTGATTCCCTTTGGGTTTGCTGTTGAATGTTGTAACTGGTTTACTTTGATCTCGTGGTGTACCTAGGATCTTGTAGGGGTTGCATTTAATACCCCAGGACTGCGCTGCTATACCATTTGGACGTGACATTTCTTTTAATTACGCTTATTAATTAAATGGGACGTTGAGACACTGGTTAAAAAATATTTATTTAAGATAAAAGTAGCTTATGAAAGAATATTTAATTAAATAAGATGTGACTCTTAAAAGGAATATTAATTAAGTATGGAGTGACTTCTATAAAAAAATGTATGGTTGTGTCATAAGTGACTTATTCCGCGAACTAAAAAACACTCAAGAAATTAAACGTGGCTACATGCTCAATAAATGTTCGCATTATACTTTGGATCATTAGCTTACTTTCTAAGACTTAATTTATTGATTAAGATTTAACCGTGATATATATGATTAAAGGAACCTGTATGAAAGTACATTCTCCTCCTCCTTATCTCCTTACAATCTCTTTATTATTCTCTTTGCATTAACTTGCGAAAGAGAGTTATTGTGAATGTAAAATAGTCTGTGATAAAATGGTAATGTAATAGTAAGAAAAAATCATGACTCGTGAAACGTACAAAAGCATTAATGAAAGAGTTGTACTGATGTAAAAAAATATCATGTTCATGACAGTTGGACACCATTAAATTCTGTCGGTTGAACTAGTGCAGTTTGGTTCCATGTCTCTGTCGGCAAAGCTTTCCATTTTCCAAAGAATTTTCAAAATGGTGACAATTTTTGTTTTTTATTTCTATAATATGTCATACAATATATAAATATATATATATATATATATATATATATATATATATATATATATATATATCATTTACAAAAAATAAATAAGTTCGAAGCTCACAAAAAAAAATCTTTTTCAATTACACTTTATTATTTTATATCAACTCAAAAACCGTTAAAATATAGATTTTCTTCACTATCAAATATTTATATTTATATTTATTTTTTAGAGCTAAAAATATGTTTTATCTTGAATTATTTTAAAAGATTATTTAATTTCTAAATTTAATTATAAAATATTTGGTCACACACTTTATAAAAGTTATATAAGACATTCTTATGATAATTTGTCTTTAAAAAAAAATTCTAAATAGTGACCAATTATAGTGATCAATAATAATTAGTAATCATAGTAACTAATTTAGATACTAATTTACAAACTAAAAATTATTGGTTACTAAAATAGTCAATATTATGAATAAAAAATTATGATTGGTCACTACATTGGTCTTTAACATTAGCTACCATGGTATTAGCTACCAAATGAAATTGATCACTAGAAGTTAGCTATCTAGTTTTTAGTTACCAAAATGACTTTGTTTCTAAGTTGGTCTCTAATTAATTAGTGACCAATTATAGTTTTTATTTATAATAGTAACTATTTTAGTAACCAATAATTTTGTATTTTGTAAATTGGTATTTAGATTAGTCACTATAGTGACTAACTAATTTTTTCTCACTAAAATTAGTTTTTAATCGAGGATTTTCTTGTAGTGAAATGAAATTCTACATGAAACTATAATATAATTAATCTTCACATATCCTTTATTTTACATGGCTTATAAGAAGTAAATACTTTATATTTTAACTGGGGATGAAAAATATATTTAATTCATTATTTTATTTTTGATTAAATATGTTTTAGTATCTGAACTTTAATGTGAAATTGAAATTTATTCTATCCGAGACTTTTATATATTTTGGTCCCCAAATTTTGAAAATGAATGGATATAATCTTTTCAACCTAGTTATATTAAATGTATTTTATGTGTCAAATAAGTTTTATGCTAGTATTTAAGGTCTTTACATCATTTGATATGTTCCCATTTCAATGTCAGTAGAAAAACATGTTTGACACATTAAAAAAAATAATGTAATTGGGTTAAAATGACTTATACATTCATGCATGTACTTTACTTGGGAAGATAAAATTAAGAATTGCTTACATAAGGTGAATATTTGTGAAGATTCTATTTTACATTATAAAATCATATTAGTATAGTATACACATGTAAATAGAAAGTAATATTTGTAATTATTTGAAGTTAATTCTAGGGCTATCTATTATATTGGTGTTTAGAGAATTGATATACAAACTCATATCAGTTACGTATTAACTAAAACAATATATATATATATATATATATATATATATATATATATATATTTATATATTTATTTATTGTACTTACCAATCACTATCTATATTTAATAGTAACATCACTACAATTTCTCCAATTCACTACAAGTACTGCATTAAAATGAGGACTGATCAATTCAAGTTACATTCGTATCTTCAAATTCGGATAGCAAACTTTGATTCTTTTAATAAAACGATAATCCATGTGTCTATTGACTACTAGCATTATGTCCGTAACCAAATACACTAATGGGGTCTTTTCTAGGTGTCATTCCAATCACATAATTCAATTTTTCTACAAATTGGTGGACTCATTTATCTTCCTTTTCATATCAATCCATTCAGAAAATACAAATTATACATCTCGGTTGACATGCAATATCACTTTCAATGACTATAAAGAGAATGCATAATCCCATCTGTTTGCTTAATCATAAATAAAAATTGTGTTTAATCCCCATAGTCATGTTTGCTTAATCATGTCAAAATAAAAATTTAATATAATGTTTTGTTTCAAGTTGGTTCATCGAACAACATTAACTCAAACATTTGATGCTTACATCAAGTTCAACTTTGAGTTAAATCTTCGATCAGCGTTCTTTATTCAATCATCAAGTTGTTGTTGTTTTGTTTAAGTTCATCTATTACATGGTTTTGGCTACCAGTTTGGGCGACCTTTACTTGGGTAGGGTAGGCTTGCTATTTTCATAAGCTAGTTGGTCTATTGGTTTGGTTAATTAGCGTGTTAGTTCCAGATTGTATTAATGTTTTGTTACTCATTTGTGGCTTGATATTGATTGGTTACTTGTACCACTTTGAGTTAGATGCTTGATTTGATGTTGGTTGCTAGGCTCTTTTTTGTACAAGTGTTCATTTATAGAAGTTTGTTAACTATCTTTAATTTTTATGGATAAGTGTTTACTATCTTAAAAAAAAAAACACTTGCCTAGTTAATGTATGGATATTTCTTTGAATCACATTTGGTTAGGTTTTTATTGATTATTATAGTTGTCATAGATGTTTTCTGAGAGATAACACTAAAATAAGAAGGAATAAACAAAAAATTATTAAATTAAAAAAAAATAATTGAACCAATACACAACGATTGTTTGAGAAAACACTATTTATTCATGTAGAATACATAGAGAGCGCTTGTCCTTCCAAGCGTTGTCTATAGAGCATTTGTATTTTTGAAGAATATATAGACAACGCTTTGGTTCAAGTCCTGTGTATGCCACTTGTGTGACATTTGATTGTTTATTTTACTTTTGAATATGCACAACCATGTTGGAGAATTTTATAAACTTATATATGTATGAGATGGCATGAAACATGTAATGACTTGTTGGTTTGTGCATATGTTTGATAATTATGTGGTTGTAAGTTTGAACCATGGTTAATGCTAAGTAATTTTTTTTCGCTGGAAAGACAACAAAACCTCCATGTTATTACAAAATTGAATGGTAATTAATCATTTTCGTTTTATTATTTTTTATTCATATTTTTAGGGCTGAAAAATGATTTAATGGGTTAATTAGTTATGAATTAAAGGGAAATTCGTGTAGCTCATAAGTCAAAATTTTTAGAGCATCAAAAGGAGACCTAAGGGGAGCATAGACGGCTAGGAAGGGTTCCATGTGCTAAAGAAAAGGCTAGGGGAGTTGTTCCTACTTGTTTTTAATTCGAATTATGTGTTTTGTGTTACATTGTTGCATGGGTGCTTGAATTTTCACCATTTTACGCTATTTCTCGACGTTTCTAGGCTTTTCCACATAAACCGCCTAGCGGCCATGAAGGCCCGCCAGGCGACTCAACTTGTCTCACCCAAAATTTTGGGTTCGGTCAAGAACCTCCTGGTGGCGATGAATGTCCACTAGACGACGCGAGCAGACTTGACTCGTTCTCTACTTTTTGTTGGATTTTTATGGAATTTTGTGTTAATCTCGACTTCCTGACCTTCTATGAGTGTGGTTGAAATATATATATATATACATGTATATATATATATATATACATATATATATATATATATATATATATATATATATATATATATATATATATATATATATATATATATATATATATATACACACATATATATATATATATATATATATATATATATATATATATATTTTTTTTTTGCTTGGAATATCTCTATGCTAATTGAATTGGAATAAATTGTTGCATGGATCAATTGGAGCGTTCATGGGGGTTTGAGGTTGAGTGGGAGTATAATTTCAGCCCAAGGATTGTGTGATAATTTAGGGTTCGCGCAGGTGCAAAATTGAGGGTTTGCCTAATAACCCTGATGCACTACTTGGTGGAAAGTTATGCAGTGCCAAGCGACGCACAAAGAGCTCAGCGGAATGAAGTTTCGTAGGGTGCAGGTAGGGCTTGGGTATTTAGGAGCACGATTTAATTCGGAGTGTATGTAAAATGGATGAAAAAGCGAGAGATTGGTATAGCGGTGGGTTTATTGTATGAAATATACTTTTATGATAATGCTAAACATGATTGGACATGAGATATTAGAATAGATGAATGCAATAGGTACTGATTGAGGTAAGACGAGATTTTGAAATTTGAATGAATTTGAAAGATCAGGTTGAGGAAGGCAACTATAATCTGTTAAAGCTCGCCCATTTGAATTTAGAAGTTCTTTTACTTCTAGTAGACAAAGATTGTGTAAATCATGCTCTTGAATTTGAAAATCTACAAAATAGAACATGTAATTAATACATAATTATGGAAAAAATAGTGTAGATTAATTCAATTTAGTACCTGGTATGTTCAAGTCTTTTTTTTTATATAGGATACCATCTGCAAGTAAAGTCCAAGTTGCATCCCAAACAACATTTGGCTTAGACATTGTATTCATGATTAACAAAGCAACAAATAACCTTCTAAGTTGATTTCCAGATGCAAGATGACTTGCCTCTTTAATGGCATCAATGAATTCTTTGTCATCTGCCAATAATACTAATTCTTGGCAAGCCTCTTGGTATGTGGAGAATGTTTTACCATTAATTGTCTTTATGATATCATGATCAATACAACCTTTTTGTTTTGTTAGTAAGATTCTTATGTAGTAGCATTCACCTGATCCTGGAGGAACATATGTTAGTCGACCAATACTATAACCTTTCTTTCTTGGTTTCCATTGTTTTTGTTGAGACATCCAAACAAACTTTGTTGTAAATTCAGCATAGGTCAAGTTTCTACCTTCCTCAAATTTTTTGTTAGCTTCAAACCAAGCTAGGAACATGGTGTTCATATTCTCATTCCTATGCAATACATCATCAATTCGATCATCATCTTTAAACAAAATTGGTTGTTGATCTTGTAAGTGAAAAGTTAAATGTTGAACAGCTGGCCATCTATGATGGATATCAAAGCCATAAATTCGCCAAACTGCTTCACATGCAGATAAATATCTACAATCACAGTATCTTTTTATCTTATCAACAATACACATCTCTGTAAATTCATTCTCTTTGTCTATAATAAACCATCATCTCTATGTCTATATACATGATATCCATCTTCATTAATTATTGTTGAATGTCTAAATTTTTTAGGAAAAACTTTAGAACACCGACCTTCTTTCATACATGGCGAGTTGAATCTAGAGGCTCCGCAAGGACCATGTATCATATATGTTTGAACAACCTTTGAAAGTTTAGGATAGAGATCTGGATGAGGAAGTTCAGCAGAGATGACTTGATCTATATGCTTTGCATTTTCTAACTTGTTTGAGTCACTCAACCATAGTAATATAGGAGCATGTGACAGACCTCTCTTCTGAAATTCAACTGTATACATACCTAAATTTGGAACACAATTATTAGAGAAAACAATTGCCAGCAAGAAAAATAAATTAAGAAAAGTAGAATGGTATACTTGCATTGACTTTGCCAAAGAAATGATTCTTCTTGAAATCTGTCATCATTTGGTCTAATTTCATTTTAAAAACTCAGCAAACAATGTCTAGCCTATCTGAAGCAGTTAATCCTATAGATTTGACAAAATCAAGAATTTCAGGCCAATTTACATTACATGTGATTGTTATAAACAAATCTGGATAGTCATACCTCTTACAAATTGCCATAGCATCTTGGCAATTATTGAACATGTATCTCATACCACCTATAAATGAAGTTGGAAGAATGATGAGTCATTATTTTCTTCCATTCTAGTAGCCTTTGTGTACCCATTAGACAGTTGATTAGTGCTTAATTGTTCATCTTTAGAGTGTTTTCCATCTGTTGAGCTTTATTGGACCACTGTTCCGAATTTGGACCAATTACACATTATTTGGCCTAATTTTTGTTTTTAATTATTTTTAGGTATTTGGGTCAAGCAATTTTGGAGCTTGGACATGAATATTCAGTTGAAGAGAGTCGCCACATCATTTCCACATCATTTCCATGTCATTTCCACGTTAGCAGAGTGAATGGGCCAACATTTGAGGCCCAAAGTGAAATTTTTGTAATTTTGCAGCTCATAATGACATTTTTGTAAATAGTAGTGGCAATGGGTGAGGTGACCACGAGTTTTAGGTCATTCAACATGCAACAGCCGTTCCTTCTTCTTCTCCACTCTCTCAAACCTCCATTTTTGATGTTTTAAGCATTGGAAGGTGACCCGTTGAGGCACAAGCTAATTTTTGACGTTTTCCATTCGTTTTTCACGGTTTATGTGTCTTGGACAACACATTGAACTTGTATTCACGTTTTCTACAGCTTGGGTAGCATTTATATTGAAGCATTGTTGTCTTTGGTGGCTGTTTTCGTTGTTCTTCTATTATCCCTTGCTCATTTTCGTTTACTGCACCATTTTAAGCTTTCAGTATCAATTTGAAGTCATTTGAATGGTTGAATTACAATTTTTGTTGAGAACCCTAATTCGGATTCCATGAGGAACTAAGTTTATGTGTTGATTCTTTGTAGAGAATGCATTGAAACCTTGAGATTAGTGTTTTGTTCGGTGGAGTTATGTTAATCTTTCAATTCTGAATTTGCGTTGGGTTTAAATGAAGAAACCATTCTGTTTTTTTGCTTAATTTGCAAAGTGGAATCATTATGTGTTCATGCTTAGTGAACTGTAGCAGATTCATGGTTGTGTGCTTTGCTTAATTGCACTTGAGTTCGAGTTCATTTGCACTTAGTAATTAATTCGAGTCTCATTAGAGTTAATATAACAATTTTGAGTTGTAATCCGTGATTGGTGGATGTTCATTTGAAGCAAAGAATCAACACTATTTTTACATTGATTTTACACTTCTATATTTAAGTTTTCAATTGTGCGTTGCATCCGTAAATCTGCCAAACCCCCTTGTGTTATTGTTGTGTTCATCTGAAAATTTCGCTTTGAATGAAAATATTGGTCGTTGGGAGACAACTTGGTTCACTTTCATATACTGCATTTAATATGTTTTAATTTTGTGGGGTACGACCTCTATCAAATTTGGCGCCGTTGCCGGGGACCAATCGTTTCGTTCAAAGTAAAATTTTCAGTGTGTTTGTGTTATGTGTTTTGGTGTGTGTAGTTCAAGTGTGGTTGAGTTGGTATATGTTCATTGTGATGTTAATGTTGTGTTAAGTTCAGTGCCTGTTTCCATTCCTGTGTGTTTCTGTGTAGTGTAGTGAATAGTGTC